>Ga0210025_1000082_pt1 | contig 141359 bp, 113 predicted proteins | sample CryGeyme20150102_FD_183989 | JGI IMG/M metagenome (GOLD analysis project Ga0210025, IMG submission 183989) | Groundwater microbial communities from Crystal Geyser aquifers in Utah, USA - Crystal Geyser metaG 2015-0102 (SPAdes) (version 2) | ecosystem: Environmental > Aquatic > Deep subsurface...
ACAAAAGAAGCTTATTTAAAAGGAACCCAGCGGGTTCCATTGTTTATAACAAAAGATGGATACATTAAAAGGAACCCAGCGGGTTCCAAGGTTTATAGCAAAAGATGGATACATTAAAAGGAACCCAGCGGGTTCCAAGGTTTATAGCAAAAGATGGATACATTAAAAGGAACCCAGCGGGTTCCAATGTTTATAACAAAAGAAGCTTATTTAAAAGGAACCCAGCGGGATCCATTGTTTATAACAAAAGAAGCTTATTTAAAAGGAACCCAGCAGGTTCCAATGTTTATAACAAAAGAAGCTTATTTAAAAGGAACCCAGCGGGATCCATTGTTTATAACAAAAGAAGCTTATTTAAAAGGAACCCAGCGGGATCCATTGTTTATAACAAAAGAAGCTTATTTAAAAGGAACCCAGCAGGTTCCAATGTTTATAACAAAAGAAGCTTATTTAAAAGGAACCCAGCGGGATCCATTGTTTATAACAAAAGAAGCTTATTTAAAAGGAACCCAGCGGGATTCATTGTTTATAACAAAAGAAGCTTATTTAAAAAGAACCCAGCGGGATCCATTGTTTATAACAAAAGAAGCTTATTTAAAAGGAACCCAGCGGGTTCCAATGTTTATAGCAAAATAAGAATAGATTGAAAAGGAACCCAGCAGGTTCCAATGTGTATAGAAAAGAAGAATACATTAAAAAGAAACCCAGCGGGTTCCAATGTTTATAACAAAAGAAGAATAGATTGAAAGGAATCCAGCAGGTTCCAAAGTTTATAACAAAAGAAGAATACATTGAAAGGAACCCAGCGGGTTCCAATGTTTATAGCAAAAGAAGGATACATTGAAAGGAACCCAGCGGGTTCCAATGTGTATAGAAAAGAATAATATATTGAAAGGAACCCAGCGGGTTCCAAAGTTTATAGCAAAAGAAGGATACATTAAAAAGGAACCCAGCGGGTTCCAATGTGTATAGAAAAGAAGAATAGATTGAAAGGAACCCAGCGGGTTCCAATGTTTATAACAAAAGAAGAATATATTGAAAGGAACCCAGCAGGTTCCAATGTGTATAGAAAAGAAGAATAGATTGAAAGGAACCCAGCGGGTTCCAAGGTTTATAGCAAAAGATGGATACATTAAAAGGAACCCAGCGGGTTCCAATGTGTATAGCAAAAGAAGAATAGATTGAAAAGGAACCCAGCGGGATCCAATGTTTATAGCAAAGGAAGAATACATTGAAAGGAACCCAGCGGGTTCCAATGTGTATAGAAAAGAAGAATAGATTGAAAAGGAACCCAGCGGGTTCCAATGTGTATAGCAAAAGAAGAATAGATTGAAAAAGGAACCCAGCGGGTTCCAATGTTTATAGCAAAATAAGAATAGATTGAAAAGGAACCCAGCAGGTTCCAATGTGTATAGAAAAGAAGAATACATTAAAAAGGAACCCAGTGGGTTCCAATGTTTATAGAAAAGAAGAATAGATTGAAAAGGAACCCAGCGGGTTCCAATGTTTATAACCTACAAGCGACGTAGTGGCAAATGCAGGGACGAAATTTTTAAAAGCCAAAAAATTAGAAGAATTCATAGAATGATTTTCCAATATACCCAGCGACAATGATTTTATCATAACCATCTTGAACTTTTCATTTTTTGAAATCTTCGTCTTTAATTTTCCTTCATTTTACTTATCTTTGCACTTCTAAAAAACTAACTATGAAAGACGGGATTTACGCAAAGTTTAATACTACAAAAGGAGCAATTACGGTAGAACTTACTTACCAACAAACCCCAGGAACGGTGGGTAATTTTGTTGCGTTAGCAGAAGGCACCCTTGAAAATACTGCAAAAAAACAAGGGCAAGCCTTTTATGACGGTCTTGTTTTTCATCGGGTAATACCGGATTTTATGGTACAAGGAGGCGATCCAAAAGGCACGGGGACTGGAGGACCGGGTTACCAATTTGAGGATGAATTTCATCCCGATTTGCGTCATGATGCACCCGGCATTCTTTCTATGGCAAATTCAGGACCCAACTCCAATGGTAGTCAGTTTTTTATTACCCATGTGCCTACCCCTTGGTTAGATGGCAAACATACCGTTTTTGGGAAAGTGGTGGAAGGACAAGAAGTTGTTGACAGCATTGGTCAAGGAGATATTTTAGAAACTCTGGAAATCGTTAGAGTAGGATCAGAAGCCAAGCAATGGAATGCGGTGGAGACTTTTCGACAATTTGCTGGAGCAAAAGAAGCAAGACAAGCTGCTGCCAAGAAAAAACAAGAAGAATTATTAGGAAAGCTATCGGAAGGCTTTGAAAAAACCCCAAGCGGATTGCGCTATAAAATAACACAAAAAGGAAGTGGTAAATCCCCTATGAAGGGCGATATCGTTTCGGTACACTACGAAGGGATGTTTACCGATGGTGGCGTTTTTGACTCTTCTATTAAACGTGGGAATCCTATAGATTTTCCTATAGGAAAGGGCAATGTTATAGAAGGATGGGATGAAGGCATAATGCTTTTAGGTGTGGGCGACAAAGCACGTTTTGTGATTCCATCGGATTTGGCTTATGGTGAACAAGGTGCAGGTGGTGTAATTCCTCCTAATGCCACTTTGGTATTTGATGTAGAATTGGTAAAAATAAAATAAACCCAAACTTTTTTAATTTCGTCTTGGTTTTAAATACGATTGTTTTTGATACCAAATTATTTCCATTTGATATTACATCCCATACTTGGTTTTTGATCTATGCGTTGTGGGCTATTGTTCAAAATGCTGTCCAATGCTTCTCGTAGGTCTCTTCCGTTGGGTTGAATACTATTTCCGGGTCTGGAATGGTCTAATTGTCCTCGATATACTAATTTTAGTTCCTCGTCAAACACGTAAAAATCGGGTGTACAAGCAGCGTTGTAAGCTTTAGCGACCTCTTGGGTTTCATCAAAAAGATAGGGGAAGCCATAGTCTAACTCCTCGGCACGGAGAACCATTTCTTCAGGGCCATCCTGAGGGTAGGCAACCACATCGTTGCTATTGATAGCTACAAAACCAAAGCCTTGGACTCTATAGTCATTGGCTACACGAACAATTTCTTCGTTTACATGTTTTACATAGGGGCAATGGTTGCAAAGAAACATAACCACAGTGCCATGTTTACCGATAACATCGTAAAGCGTTACCCACTCCTTAGTGATTACATCTAGAAGTTTAAAATCTGGTGCTTTTGTGCCTAGTGCCAGCATCGTGGAAGCGGTAAGAGTCATATATTAATTTTAGTTCTAAGTTACAATTAATTTAAAAGACATGCAATATTTTGTTATTTAAAAACTCTGTTAAAAGAAAGCCATATTGCGAATTAAAGTTATACCAATTGTTTGGGTATCGTTTTATAAACCATTAATTTTGGTGTAATGATTTAAAAATGAGAAAGAAAATGCAAGAGACCTATGTTACATTATCAGAGGCGATAGCTCATTTACAGCAGCTAGGCTATACGATTGATTATAACCTAAAAGAGCATGGTTTACTTGATGATTTGTTTATGACAAGAGAAACGGAAAAGTTACAAGTAATTAAGTTTTATCGTTTTGAGGGCGAAAGCAATCCTGCGGATAATATGATTCTTTATGTATTGGATAATGCTAAAGGAAAAAAAGGATTACTTGTAGATGCTTATGGTGCAGATAGTTGTAACTTAGTGCCTGAAAAAATACAAAGAATGAATATCTTAAGATAACTATGACAACTATTGATTGGCAGCATTTTCAAGAAGTACAGATGCGTTTAGGCACGATTATAACTGCGGAAGATTTTCCGGAAGCCAAACAACCTGCCTACAAACTACAGATTGATTTTGGCAGGGAATTAGGCATAAAAAAATCGTCAGCACAAATCACCGAACGCTACCAAAAAGAAGAGTTGATAGGCAGACAAATTATAGCAGTAATTAATTTTCCACCCAAACAAATAGCCAACTTCATGAGCGAATGTTTGGTGCTTGGTGCGGTAGATGCTACCGGGGATGTTATCCTATTACAACCCGAAGCAAACGCAGCAAATGGGTTGCGCATATCCTAAAAGTACTCCTTACATAAAATCACCAAAGAAAATGGCATTCATCAATAATTTGTTGGTGCCAAACCAAAACGCTCTAAAGTTGGTGTTTTCTAGAAACAAGAGTACTTTGCCACTGCCAAAATTTTCTACTTTGAAAGCCGAACTGTTGGCGAGGTTTTTTAAATTGTCTTTAGTAATATAGCCGCTTAATAGCGGATTTTCGGTAAAAAGAATCGGGTTGTTGTAACTTTGCACATCGGGTTCTAAAAATAGGGTGGAATTTTTGAATAAAGGCAAAGTAGAATTTTTATAGCCAAAATTCACCGGATGTGAACGGTCTAATTTTGTTTCAAATATGGCACCTCCAATTCCCTTTGCACCACGATAATCGTTTCTTTTTTCAAAAGATATATTGGTTGCAGTATCTTTTACTTCTTTAAATGTAAGCTTAACGAGCTCATTGGAAGTTGCCCATTTTGCCGCATTTTTATAGCCTATAAATATCCCTCCGTTTTTAATCCAGGTTTTTATTTTTTCGGTATCGTTTTTATCTAAGGCATTTCCCCAACTATTTGGCAAAATAAGATGGGTGTATCGGCTTACATCGGTGCGGCTTACATTTCGGGTGTCAAGTTTGGTAATTTTCATTGCATAGCGTTGGTCAAACAAATGCCATATTTCCCCTGCATCGGAAGGTGTAATTCCATCTCCAACCAGTAAAGCCACTTTTGGTTTTTTGAGGGTTTTAAAATTATTACTACCTAAATCCATTCCATTTGTTCTTCCGGTGGATACACTTGTAATAGTGGTAAAGGATTCGTGAGCCACCTTAGTAAGAAATTGGGCAAGTTCTTGTGGTGTCATTTTTTGGTTTTGTACAGGGATAAGGATGGTGCCATAATCGAATTTTTTTCCATCCATTTCAAAGGGTTTTAGTCCCACTTTTGCTGTAATATCGGCTTCTAAAATTTGGTTAAGTGCTTTAGGTGTATAGTACTCATGCCATTCCATCAAATAGGCATAGTTTGAAGTAGAAAAGTCGCTAACCACAGGAGGTTTTATACTAGTAATTTCAGTTCCTAACTGGTTAAGAGGCGCATTTTCATTATAATCTACATTAAAAGCAAGAGGAAACGACCAAGCGGAAATATCATAAAACAAGCTATCTTCAAAGGTGGTTCTTTTTTCAAAAATAGCTTGTATTAAGCGCGTTTGTTTTTGATTGGTAGGAACCATATAGCTGTAGCCTTTTTTATAATTTTTATCATTAAGGGTAAAATTGTCTTTGATTTCGTAAATTTTTATTTTGTGTTGCTGAAGGATTTCAGCCAAATGGTAGGCTTTTGCTGCATCTTTTTCATCACCAAATACGATAGCAGTGGTTTTGGCTTCTTTTCGGGCATTTTGAAAAAATTGGCGTTGGTAGCTTAAAATCTTTTCTCTTAATTTCACACCTGCTTCTAGGGTGGAAAGTGCGGTAACAAATTGATTTCTTATGGTAAAAGGAAAGGTTAAGATGCCATTGTCACTTTCTTGTGCATGGCCTCTAGAAGAAGCTTGTTCAAACAGAATACCTATACTTCCTTGAATATCCGGAAATGTGGAGCCTTTGCCATAATAAAAATCATCATAGTCTTCTTCCGAATAATAAAAACTTCCTATTTGGTCTAAAGCATTGGCATGAAATTGTGCGATATCGCCGGTTAGGCTCTGATTTTTCTTAGGTGTTAACGGATGCGTTCTGGAAGGAATTCCGGGTTGAAAAAAGAAGGTTGCATTGGTGCCCATTTCGTGGTGGTCGGTTAGGATGTTTGGGTACCATTGGTGAAAAGTTTTAATTCTAACCCTACTTTCCGGCAGTTGCGATGGTAGCCAGTCTCGGTTCATATCAAACCAGTAGTGGTTTGTTCTGGCACCCGGCCAGGATTCACGATATTCACGGTCGTTGGGATCTGGATTGATGTTTTCACTTTTGTGCATATTAACCCAAGTAGAAAATCGTTGCAGCCCGTCCGGGTTAAAGGACGGATCAAACAAGATGATGGTGTTGTCTAGGATTTCGTCTATTTTTGTGCCTTGTGCGGCAGCCAGATAATAGGCAACGGCTAGAGCCGCATTGCTGCCGCTGGGTTCGTTGCCGTGAATGGAAAACCCTTGGTTTATTACAATGGGCATATTGGAAAGATCTAAACCTGCCCCATCAGCTTCCGAAAGGTTAAGGTGTTTTAACCGAATATTTTCGATATTTTCATGGTTTTTAGGTGAGGTGATAGTGAGTAAAATAAGCGGTCTGCCTTCTATGGTTACGCCTCGGTTTTCAATGGTTATTCTATTACTGCTATTAGCTAATGCCTGCATGTATTGAACCAATTTGTCGTGGGTAATGTGCCATTCGCCTACTTCGTGACCTATTACGCTTTTTGGTGTTGGGATGTGTTTGTTATAAGAAACATCTTGTGGTAAATAATAAGAAAGATCAAGAGGTTTGTTTTGTGCAATGCAAAAAAAGGAGGAAATAAGAAGGAGTAGGAAAATATTTTTTTTCATTGTTGAAAGATTTATTAGGGTTAAAGATAAAAAAACCGCTCCACTAAGGGAACGGTTTTAAAAATTTTATTAAAGGATTAAGCAATTAAATATCTTCAAAGTTGATATTGGTAAAACTATCGCTATTTCTTGGAATCTCTGATTTCTCAACATCCGATTTTTCTGGAGTATCTAAACCATTTTCTTTTTTAAAGTCTTTTTGGTGGCGTTCACTAATTACTTCTTCTCCTTTTTCTTCAATGATATAGTCAATCATTTCATTGATGTTTTCTCTAAAGCTGGCAAAATCTTCTTTGTATAAATAAATTTTGTGTTTTTTGTAGTGAAAAGAACCATCATCATTGGTAAATTTTTTGCTTTCGGTAATAGTAAGGTAGTAATCTCCGGCTTTCGTTGCTCTCACATCAAAGAAATAAGTTCTTCTACCGGCACGTAAAACTTTTGAGTAGATTTCTTCTTGCTCCATCATTTCGTTATCGCTCATAATATATTTTGTTTTTAACTTTATTATAAGTCAAAAATCTAAAAAAAATACCTATTGACCAACTAAAATTAACTTTCTTTTTCTAAAAGTTGTTTTGCATATAATTCTTTGTAATAGCCATCGGTTTCTATCAACTGATTGTGAGTACCTTGTTGTATAATTTTGCCTTCTTGAAGGACTATAATTTTATCGGCATTTCTGGCTGCAGAAATACGGTGACTGACTAAAATGGTCGTTTTTCCTTTGGAAAGTTTTTTCAAATTGCTTAAAACTTCTTCCTCGGTTTCTGTATCTACTGCAGAAAGACAATCGTCAAAAAGATATATGGTAGGGTTTTTAATTAAAGCCCGTGCTATGGAAACACGTTGTTTTTGACCACCACTTAGGGTAATTCCCCTTTCCCCTAATACGGTTTCATATTTTTTTGTGAAACCCATTATATTTTTGTGCACTGAGGCATTTTTTGCCATTTTTACAATGTCTTCATCAGTGGCATCCTCTTTGCCAAATTTGATGTTATTGGCAATACTGTCGCTAAATAAGAAAGAATCTTGGGGTACATACCCTATAGCTTCTCTTAAACTAGTAAGGTTGTGTTTTTTTATGGGTATATCGTCTAAAAGTAACTCCCCCGATTGTAGGTCATACAGCCTGCCTATGAGTTCGAGTATGGTGGATTTTCCGGAGCCTGTATTTCCAATAATGGCTAGTGTTTCCCCCGGATTTACAGAAAAAGAAACATTTTTTAAAGCCGTGATGTTCGTGTCTGGATAGGTAAACGAAGCATTTTTAAATTCAATTTTACCTTGAATAGGAAAAATTTGGTTATTGGCATTGATGATTTCCGGTTTTTCTTTAAGAAACTCGTTAATTCGTTTTTGAGAAGCTTCGGCTTGTTGCACCATAGAAGTCACCCAACCCACCACGGCAACCGGCCAAGTGAGCATATTCACAAAAATTAAAAATTCAACAATAGTGCCCAATTCTTTTATCTGTCCATTGATGTATTGGTTACCACCAATATAAACCACCATTAAGTTACTCGCTCCTATAAGCAACAACATTAAAGGAAAAAACAAAGCCTGAACTTTTACCAAATCTAGATTTTTATCTTTACTATCATTTGCCAATTCCACAAAATTGGCATTAGTTTGTGGCTCCATAGCATAGGCTTTTACCACAAAAATACCACTAAACGATTCTTGGGTAAAAGTGGTTAGTTTGGAAAGGTATTGTTGTACTATAGTACTTCTTTTATTTATTGCTACACTTAAGCGGTAAATGGCAAAGGAAAGAATAGGCAGTGGAGCAATGGTATAAAGCGTTAGCAAAGGAGCCTGGCTATACATATACCAAATTACAATAATAAATAAGGAGATGGTTTGTACACTATACATAAGTGCAGGTCCGGCATACATTCTAACTTTAGAAACGTCTTCACTGATTCGGTTCATGAGGTCACCGGTTCGGTTACTTTTATAGAAATTAAGAGAAAGTGCTTGGTAGTGTTTATATACTTCGTTTTTTAAATCAAACTCAATACGTCTTGACACTACAATAAAAGTTTGCCGCATCAAAAAAGTAAAAAGAGCAGCAATAAGTGTGGCACCAATAATAATAGCAATATTAATAAGTAGTTCTTTTTTTACAATGGCAATCTCTATCGTTTCTTTATCGATGTATCTTTTGATGCTATTTACCGATTCGCCAATAAGTTTTGGGGTAACAAGGGCAAGTATTCTTGCAATGATTGTTATTACAAGACCTAAAAGAAGTCTTCCTCTGTATTTTACAAAATATTTATGTAGGTGTTTTAATTCTTTCATACCAATTTCAAAAAAGCAGAAAACCGATTTTTAATTCTGCAATTATATTTTTGCACGTTAAAATGTGTTTGCCGTGGTTTATAAACTAGACGAAAGAATATAGATAAAAGATAGTAGTCTATAGGTTTATTAATCAATTATTTGTCAAATTAAATTTTAAAATATATTATCGTCGATTTAATATAATACATTCTTTTAAACCATCTGTACTTTCAATATGGATACTTGAATCTATAAAAATCATTTCTCACATTTTTATAGAATCTAGCAAAATAAACCGTATTTTTGCACCTCTTTTTTAAAGGAATCTATTACTAAATATTTATATAACCATTATGATTACAGAAGTAGTTAATGCGAATGAACTTCATAAAATAGACCCTGTTTTTGGTCAACTTTCGTTTGACAATCACGAGCAAATTGTTTTTTGCAACGACAAAGATACAGGATTAAAAGCAATAATAGGAATACATAATACAGTTTTAGGGCCTGCCTTAGGAGGCACAAGAATGTATAATTATGCCAGTGAATGGGAGGCTCTTAATGATGTTTTGCGTTTGTCTAGAGGGATGACATTTAAGTCGGCCATTACAGGATTAAATTTAGGTGGAGGAAAAGCGGTCCTTATGGGAGATGTGAAAACACAGAAAACGCCGGAGTTAATGAAAAAGTTTGGTGAATTTGTACATTCTTTAGGAGGAAAATACATTACCGCTGAAGACATAGGAATGACCACCGCCGATATGGATTTAGTACGCACCGTAACCCCTTATGTTACCGGAATATCAGAATCTTTAGGAGGAGCAGGAAACCCATCACCTATTACTGCTTATGGAGTGTTTATGGGAATGAAGGCTGCAGCTAAATTTAAATTTGGCTCAGATGTACTAGAAGGTAAAGTTATTTATGTACAAGGAATAGGCAATGTAGGGGAAGCACTCGTAGAACACTTAACCAATGAAGGAGCAAAAGTTATCATATCAGATATCAATCAAGAGCGATTAGAAGAAGTACGAGATAAATATGGTGTGACCATTTATGGAGGCATCAACCTTTACGCTGAAGAAATGGATATATATGCCCCTTGTGCTTTAGGTGCAACCATTAATAATAAAACTATAGCTGTATTAAAAGCTAAAATTGTAGCCGGTGCTGCCAATAACCAATTAGCAGACGATCAAATACACGGAAAACTTTTACAAGATAGAGGCATTGTTTACGCGCCAGATTTTTTAATCAATGCGGGCGGCATCATTAATGTATATGCAGAGTTAGAAGGTTATGGTAAAGCAGAAATTATTCGCAAAACGGAGAATATTTATAACACTACTTTAGAAATTCTTCAAAAAGCTGAAATCAAAAAGATTACCCCAAATCAAGCAGCTTTGGAACTGGCACAATCTAGAATAGATACAAGAAAAAAAGAAGCAAAAGCTAAAAAATAAATATATTTGCAACGCACAAATTACTTTTGTGTGTTGTTTTTTTAACAATAAAGTTCTTTAAAAAGTATGCTTACAAGAAGACATATTCGCGTTAAGGTTTTGCAATCTCTCTATGCTTATCAAAATCAAAATAATGCTAATTTAGAAAAGCAAGAAAAGTTTTTAGTGTATAGTATGGAACAAATGCACGATTTGTATTTGTTGCTCCTTCATCTACTCACTGCCATCCACACCCAGGCGGAAGGCTATATGGAAAAATCAAAATTAAAACATTTAGCTACCTCTCTAGAAAAATCGCCAAACCGAAATTTTATAGACAACAAAATATTGGCATTGTTGGCAGAAAATAATCCATTAAATATCCAATTAAAAAACAAAAAAATTACCAATTGGGAATTGGATAACGAATACCCACAGATTCTTTTTAAAGAAATCAGACAAAGTGAATTGTATGCCGATTATTTGAAATTGATTCACCCAACTTTTCAACAAGACAAAGCATTTATCATTACTCTTTACAGTGAAATTATAGCCCCAAACGAAAAACTGTATTCCTATTTAGAAGACCATCGCCTTACTTGGATTGATGATTTTCCTATTGTAAACACTGCAATTGTGAAAATGTTAAACCAATTAAAGCCCATTACAAAGGAAGATAAATTAGTACCTAAATTGTATAAAAACGACGAGGACAAAGATTTTGCGATTGCTTTGTTTAACAAAACGGTGCTTCAAGACACCAATTTGCTTGCAGAAATAGAAGGAAAAACTCCAAATTGGGATAAAGAACGTATCGCCGAATTGGATCTGATACTCATAAAAATGGGAATAACCGAATTTTTATATTTTCCATCCATCCCTGTTAAAGTTACAATCAACGAGTATTTAGAGATAGCAAAGGAATATTCCACACCAAAAAGCAGTTTGTTTATCAATGGTATCTTAGATAAATTGGTTAAAGAATATATGGAAAATAATAAACTGAACAAAATTGGACGCGGGCTACAGTAAAACAATTTTTTTTATTAATTTAGTCCCCGTCTAAAAAAATAACTTATTATTATGAAAAAATCGATTTTTATTTCAGCTCTAGCTGTTGCATTTGTATTTACTTCGTGCAAAGAAAACGCAGCAGATAAAGTAAATGAAGAAAATGCTCAAGCAGCAACTGCAGAAGCAAATGCGGAAACAGGTAAATACCCGGTGATGACTTTTGAAGAAACCGAATATGATTTTGGTACTATCGATCAAGGAACTCCTATGGAACACCTATTTGTTTTTACCAATACCGGAGATGCTCCACTTGTAATTTCCGATGCAAAAGGAAGTTGTGGTTGTACTGTACCAACATATACTAAAGATCCTGTTGCTCCCGGAGAAAAAGGAGAAATGTTAGTAAAATTTAACGGTAGTGGTCAAAACCAAAGAACCATCACAGTTACTGTTACTACAAACACAAAAGCAGGTACAGAAAAAGTAAATATTAAAGCCTTTGTAACCCCTAAAGAAGGAGCTCCGGCAGCAAGCAACTTATCTGCTACAGGTAAAACAACTAAATAATTTTTATGGAATCTTTACAATCCTTTGCTCCTTTTTTATTGATGTTTGTAGTGGTGTATTTTTTTATGATACGTCCGCAAATGCAACGTACTAAAAAAGAGAAAGCCTTTGCAGCTGCTCTTAAAAAAGGAGATAAGGTTATTACAAAAAGTGGTCTGCATGCCAAAATCTTAGAAATAAACGAGGATGGCACTGTAATTTTAGAAACCCTATCCGGGAAAGTAAAGTTTGAAAAATCAGCTCTTTCTTTAGAAATGAGCACAAAGCTAAGCGATAGTACTTCTAAATAAAGACCTAAATCAATACTATGAAAAACCGCCTTAAAACTAAGGTGGTTTTTTTTTAGAAAAGCATTTCTTTAGGGATATTCTTATTCATTACTTGAAACCAAAGCGGTGGAATTAGTGCCAAAACCATAGAAGTTGGATAGCCATAAGGCAATTGCGGACTTTCCGGATGGTGTTTTAACGTTTGGTATTTCTTTGTAGATTTATAATGATGGTCGCTGTGGCGAGTAAGTTCATAAAGAATAATTCTTCCCAAAATGTGATTGGAATTCCAAGAATGTATTCTATCCACACGTTCATATCTGCCGGAAGGTAATATCTTTCTTCTTAAGCCATAATGTTCTATATAGTTAATGGTTTCTAAAAGTAAAAATCCTACTACAGCAGCCACAATGGCTAAGGAAAATCCCAGAAAACCAAAAAAATAATAATTACTCGTCAGGTATGCAGCCTGTAGGATAGTAAACCACAGCATGTCATTTTGCGGAGAATACCAAGATATGTGTTTTTGGGAATTTAATTGTTTTTGAATTTGCCAAGCTTTTTTGTACGTTCCATAAACCGTTTGTATCCAAAAGCGGAAAACAGATTGATTATATTTAGCTGTAGAAGGATCTTCCGGTGTTGCCACGTGCACATGATGTCCATGATTGTGCTCTATAAAAAAATGCATATATAGGGTAGGAATAAGCAATATTTTAGCTGCTATTCTTTCTGATAAAGTAACCCGATGTCCTAGTTCGTGTGCCACATTTATACCATTTGCACCCAGAAGTATTCCAGCGCAAAGGGTAAAGCCTATGATTTCAAAAGTAGAGGTATTAGGATTGCTTGTTGTATATAAAAAATAATAGAGTAGTGCAAAAACAATTGGCACATTGAGGTAAAGTAGCAAGTCGTATTTTTTTGAAACTGCCAACTGTTTATATTCTTCTTCAGTAGCATTTTTAGCATCTTCGGGAAGTATCCTCTCTAAAATAGGAATGAAAACAAACGCAAAAAATACCGTAAAATAACTTGCGATTCCCTGAAAGTATAAGGCAAATAAGGTTGCTACCGGAATGCTATATGCCCAAAGGTATTTCATTTCATTTTTGTGCTGTTAGTTGCGCAATGTTAATAATAACCTCTACTGCTTTTTGCATACTTTCCACCGGTACGTATTCATACCTTCCGTGAAAATTGTGTCCCCCTGCAAAAATATTGGGGCAGGGGAGTCCTTTATAGCTTAATTGTGAGCCATCGGTGCCTCCGCGAATAGGTTTTACAATGGGTTGAATACCCGCCATTTTTATAGCTTCTTCAGCTATGGTAACAATATGCATAACGGGTTCAATTTTTTCACGCATATTAAAATACTGGTCTTTTATTTCAATTTGAATCAACTCCTGATTTAATTGACTATTTAGCTCCCTGACCAATTTTTGCAGCATTTCTTTGCGTGCTTCAAAATGGTCTTTGTTATGGTCTCGGATGATATATTCTAAAACGGTTTGATCTACTTTTCCCGAAACTGCTGTTAGATGAAAAAAGCCTTGTCGGTCTTCGGTTAACTCGGGAGTTTCCATTCGTGGAAGCGAATTGATGAAATCGGTAGCAATATACAGGCTATTGATCATTTTTCCTTTTGCATAGCCGGGATGTACAATTTTACCTTGAATGGTGACCACAGCTCCTGCCGCATTAAAGTTTTCAAATTCAAGTTCGCCTATCTGGCTACCATCCATAGTATATGCCCATTCAGCACCAAATTTTTCCACATCAAATTTATGGGCACCGCGACCAATTTCTTCATCGGGTGTAAACCCTATACGAATTTTGCCGTGTTTTATTTCCGGATGTTGAATAAGATATTCCATAGCAGTAACAATTTCGGTTATCCCTGCTTTGTCATCGGCACCTAAAAGGGTAGTGCCATCGGTTGTGATTAGGGTCTGTCCTTTGTATTGCAGTAAATCTTCAAAATAATCCGGGCTTAAAACGATGTTTTCGACGGCATTTAAAACAATATCTTTACCGTCATAATCTTCTATGATTTGTGGCTTTACATTAGCTCCGGTAAAATCTGGTGAGGTATCAAAATGGGAAATAAACCCTATTGTAGGTACTTCTTGGTTCACATTGCTTGATAAAGTAGCCATAATATAGGCATTTTGGTCTATAGAGATCTCCTGCATGCCAATGGTTTTTAGTTCTTCTACTAATTTATTGGCAAGGTTCCATTGTTTTTCTGAGCTTGGGGTAGTTGTGCTTTTTGGGTTGCTTTCGGTGTCTATGGTAACGTAACTAATAAAGCGGTTTATGAGGTGTTGTTTGTCGATCATTGGAATTAAAAATTTTTTCAAAATTAACAAATATTCTATGGAAATAGTTACACAATTCCTATAAAAAATAATTTTTGTTGTGCACTAAAATTAGGAGGTCTTTTTTTATAAATACTAGCGTTTCTTAGCGATTATATAGTCTTAAGTTTTCTAAATAATTTTTACTTTTTTTCTTATGCGTAATTAGCCTATTTTTACACCATTGAAATACCTTACGATGTATAAAACCCTAATTAGACCTTTCCTTTTTCTGTTTGATCCAGAAAAAGTGCATCATTTTTCTTTTGCCTTTATTCGGTTTTTACATGCCCTAGGATTTTCAAGGTGGTTGCAACACTTGTATTTGGTTACGGATAGGCGTTTAGAAAGAAAAGTATTTGGACTTACCTTTAAGAATCCGGTGGGATTGGCAGCCGGTTTTGACAAAGATGCGACCCTGTATAAGGAATTATCTGATTTTGGCTTTGGATTTATTGAAATAGGCACTCTAACGCCAAAGCCCCAAGCTGGAAATCCCAAAAAGCGTTTATTTCGCTTGCAGGAAGATACCGCCATCATCAACCGAATGGGGTTTAACAATTTGGGAGTGGACAAAGCTGTATTGCAATTGAAAAAAAATAAAGGAGTGCTTATCGGTGGCAACATCGGAAAAAATAAAAAAACTCCAAATGAAACAGCCACAAACGATTATGTATATTGTTTTGAAGCGTTATTTGAAGTGGTAGATTATTTTGTGGTCAATGTATCCTCGCCAAACACGCCCAATTTAAGAGCACTGCAAGACAAAGAACCATTGACAGCACTATTGCAAACCCTGCAAAATCTTAACAACAAAAAATCTTCCCCCAAACCCATACTTTTAAAAATAGCACCTGATGTAACCAATGAGCAATTGCTGGATATTATTGATATTGTTTCAAAAACCAAAATTGCCGGTGTTATTGCAACCAATACAACGATAAGTAGAGAAGGATTAAAGTCAAGAAACAAAGCAGAAACAGGCGGATTAAGCGGGAAACCTTTAGTAAAACGATCTACAGAAGTTATTCGGTTTTTATCGGAAAAAAGCAATAAGGCATTTCCCATAATTGGAGTAGGAGGCATACACAGTGCAAAAGATGCCATAGAAAAATTAGATGCAGGTGCAAGTTTGGTGCAGCTTTATACCGGCTTTATTTATGAAGGTCCTGCTTTAGTGAAAGAAATCAATAATGCGATATTGAATAGAAGCTGAAGCGTGAGGTACTGATTTATTCCTTCGTTTTTCATCCAATGCAAATTATTTTATCAGATATGGAATATAAATATGATTGAAATTTTACTATCCTTTAGTCTTGCCTCCATAGCCTTAGCGTTTTCGCCGGGACCAGATAATATTTTTGTATTCACACAAAGCGTAACCAATGGAAGTTCTTATGGTATAGCAACCACGGCAGGGTTAATTTCGGGGTGTATCTTGCATACTACCTTGGTGGCTTTTGGTATTTCCGCCATAATAATGGCTTCGGAAGGAGTGTTTTTAGGAATTAAAATTGCAGGTGCTTGCTATCTACTTTACCTTGCTTATCAGGTATATAAAGCAGGAAACACATTAATGATTACGTCAGAAGAAGCGGTTAAGAAGTCGCATATGCAGTTATACAAGCAAGGAGTTATCATGAACATCCTTAACCCAAAGGTTAGTCTCTTTTTTTTAGCATTTTTTCCCGCTTTTTTATGGGATAAGGAGGGAAATACGATTGTTCAGTTTTATATATTAGGGTTGCTTTTTATGGGCATATCCTTTGTAGTTTTTTCTAGTATTGCTTTGCTTTCCGGAAGAATCTCTACTTTTTTGCAGCAAAAAAAGAATTCCGGTGTGTTTTTTAAATGGTTGCAAATCATAGTTTTTATAGGAATTGCAATTTTTCTCTTTCTTCCATAAAGAAATTGTATTTTTATGCCATAATTATGCTTCGGCTTTTGCCTGGTTTATGAGTAAAAAAGTAAAAATAATAGAATGTCCAAGAGATGCTATGCAAGGCATCAAGGCATTTATTCCCACGGAAAAAAAGGTACAATACATTCAATCTATTTTGCGATGTGGTTTTGATACCATAGATGTGGGAAGTTTTGTTTCGCCAAAAGCAATACCCCAGATGGTAGATACTGCAGAGATGCTTTCCAAACTTGACCTTTCAAAAACCGAAAGCAAACTCCTAGCTATAGTTGCGAACCAGCGTGGGGCAGAGGATGCTGCACAACATGAATGCATTGATTATTTAGGATATCCATTTTCTATTTCCGAAAACTTTCAAATGCGCAATACGCACAAAACCATAGCAGAGTCCATGGTGGTGCTGCACGACATATTAACTTTGGCGCATGCTAAAAATAAAGAAGTGGTAGCCTATTTGTCTATGGGTTTTGGAAATCCGTATGGCGACCCTTGGAATGTGGAAATTGTTGGCGAATGGACAGAAAAGCTTGCCGGCATGGGCGTAAAAATATTATCGCTTTCTGATACAGTAGGCTCTTCCACACCCGATATTATTACCTATTTGTTTCAAAATTTGATTCCGAAGTTTCCAAAAGTAGAATTTGGAGCGCATTTACACACCGTACCAACCAAATGGCATGAAAAAGTAGATGCTGCATACAAAGCAGGATGTAGACGATTTGACGGTGCCATACAAGGTTTCGGAGGTTGCCCAATGGCAAAAGATGAACTCACGGGTAACATGCCTACAGAAAAAATGCTTTCTTATTTTACTGCAGCAAAGGCAGATACCAATATTACGATGATGTCATTTGAATCGGCATATAACGAAGCCACAAAAATATTCACCAATTACCATTAGCATGAAAAATAGATATTTTGCATTTCTTTTATTTTCTTTACTTTTTATAGGGTGTAAAACAACCACCACGGTAATAAAAGACGATGGGGTCATTCAATTTAAAATCATTCAGTTAAACGATGTATATGAAATAGCACCACTTAGTGGAGGGCTTTATGGCGGCATGGCTAGAGTGGCGCATGTGGCTGACTCGGTACGAGCCATAAACAAAAATATGATGATGGTTATGGCAGGCGATTTTTTAAATCCATCGCTTTTAGGAGCCCTTCGACACAATGGTGAACGCATAGCTGGAAAACAAATGGTAGAAGTTATGAATGCAATGAACTTTGATTTAGTGACTTTTGGAAATCACGAATTTGATTTAAAAGAACCTGATTTACAAAAACGCCTTAACGAATCTGATTTTGCATGGCTTTCTTCCAATGTATTTCATCAAAAAGGAGATACTTATTTTCCATTTGAAAAACAGCAAAACAATCAAAACCAGCCGGTGCATACCACCTTTCAAAAGCAATTTACTGACGAGGATGGAACAACAATTACTCTTGGTTTTTTTGGAGTTACTATTGATTCTAATCCGCAGCCTTATGTGTATTATACCGATTATTTGGAAGCCACAAAAAATGCAACTTCTAGTTTAAAAAATACCAGCGATGTACTAATAGGATTAACCCATTTAGCCTTAGAGCAAGATAAAATAATTGCAGAGCAATTACCAGAAGTTTCCTTTATAATGGGAGGTCATGAGCATACTAACATGCTTGTAGAGACCAAAAACGCCAAAATTGCCAAAGCAGATGCTAATGCCATAAGCATCTATATTCATACATTTACCTATTACAAAAATCAAAATAAATTGGTTATCGATTCGCATTTGTTTCCTATTGATGCTACAACAGCATCAAAAAAGGAGGTAGAAACCATCGTGGATAAATGGAATTTAATTTTAGATACCCAAATTAAAACGGTAGTAAAAGATCCTTATGAGGTGATTTACCTTGCAAACACACCATTAGACGGAACAGATAGTGCCAGCAGAAGCATACAAACCAATTTAGGCAGTGCCATAGCCGAAGCCATGGCAGCATCTTTTGGGTATAAAGTAGATGGAGCTTTGGTTAATGGAGGTTCTATACGAGTGGACGATATGCTATCCGGACCCATAACTCCAATTGATATATTTAGAGTATTGCCATTTGGAGGAGGTGTTTTAAAAGTAGATATGACCGGCAATTTGTTAACAGAAGTGTTAGACTATGGAGAAACTAAAAGAGGTAAGGGAGCGTATTTACAACGCTATAATTTTTCGCAAAGCGAAAAGGGGGAGTGGCTTATTTCTCATCAACCCATAGAACCATCAAAAACTTACACCATAGCTTTCAGCGATTACTTACTTAAAGGGTTTGACATTCCATTTCTTACTCCAGAAAACAAGGGTGTTTTGCACATATTTACTCCAGAACCTGACAGTCTTGCCGGCGATATTCGCAATGCTATTATTGCCTTTTTAAAGGGCAAAGAATAGTTTGCCTTGAAAAGAACACCTAGAGAGTCGTAACTCAATAGGTATGGTACAAAGAAACTGCCTTGTAAAAGGCAGTTTCAAACTAATTAATAAAAAAAACACTTAAAAAGAATATCCAATACCAGCATTCACCATAAACGGTGCTCCGGGACGAAGTCCTGCAGGAAGTCTTGCCACTTCATACTCCGTATCCAATACATTTAGCACATTGGTAAATATTGTTATTCCGGGAGAGTAAAAATATCTAGCCGCAACATCCATCACAAAGTGACTTCCGATTTCAAATTTCTGTGGAATTGCTCCTGTACCGGATTGAGTTCGGAAGGCATCCGTATATCGGCCACTAAGGCTAATGTTAAATACGGAGTTTTCTAAAGCTGCCGTAATATTAAACTGGTTTTTAGCAATATATGGAATTTGATCGCCATTTTTTACTACACCAAAAATACCCACTTCACTTTCAAAATCTGACTGGAATTTGGCATCGGTAAGCGTATAAGAAAAGGTTAAGGGAAGTTTTAAATGACTATTGGTTTCTTGCATTACATTATAGTTAAGTAAAAGTTCTACTCCTTTCACCAGAGCTTGTCCCGCATTAAACTGGTCTAAACTACCCGTACCACCAGATGCTGCTAAATCGCTGCCCAATAAGTTTTCATAATCATTAAAATAGCCGACAACTTCGCCGGTTATGCCTTTAATATTAAAACGTGTGCCAAGCTCCACATTGGTGCTTTTTTCGGGGTTGGTACCTTCGGTATTTCCCGGAGGGGCAAACCCTTTATGTACACCACCAAAAAGGGAGACGGCTTTTGAAAATTTATAGTTTACACCAATACCGGGGATAAAAACGTCGACTTTATTTTTGTCGGTGTTTAGGTTTATTCCGGTTCTGAAGCTGTCGTTTTTTCCAAAATCCTTTTTATTCAAGGTTATATTTTCATATCGTACTCCGGGGGTGATGGTTAGCTTGTTAAATGTTGCTTTATAAAGAATGTGTGCTGCAAATGCATTAGCACTGCTTATTCTGTTTGCATCACTTCCTTTTCTTGCCACCGTGGTACGAATCATTTGGTGGTTTTGGATAGCAAATTTATCTTTCCACTGAAAGCGGTCTTCAAAATCTTCATGGTAGCGAAAACCTAGTTCTATATCTTGATACACGGTATTTCCAAAGTTGAAATTTACAATACTTTGAATACCTTTTGCTTCGTAACTTCGGTTGTTTGCTTTTACCCCAAAAACATCGTCGGCCGTATCAACAGCACCTGTAATGGCTGTATATTCTTCTGGAAATTGCGAAGGATTATTGAGTATAGTAGCAATGCCAATCCCTTCAGAAAGGTTTATATCTTCCAGTTTGTACCAATTACGTGAAAAGGTGTTTTTATATGCTGTGGTATTTATTTTAAAATTAGGAGTAAATTTAATGAAATGGTGTACCTGAAATTGTTGGTGTTCGGCTTCCATTTTGTCTTGCGAGGAGGCCACGTATCTTCGGTAAGGATTGGCATCAAAATCTTCTTGGGTAAGTCCAAGGTAAGTTTCGTTTGCAGTTTCTTCGGAATATTGAATTTTAAAGGTTAGCGCTTGAAAGACTTTGGCATCCGGATTACTTTTTAATTGGAATTTTCCGAGATAATCGGTTTTATCAAATCCTGTATTTCCACCACCGTCAAGACTTTTAAAACCATCGGAATTGTAATTGTAATATTGTGCTACAAAACCGAAGTTCTCTTTAGAATCGCCTATGGTGGCTTCTGTATTTCTGGAGTTGTAGGTTCCATATGTAAAACGCACATCCCCGGAAAAATCTTTTGGAGTTTGTTTAGAAACCAAATTAATTGCGCCACCTGTAGTGTAAGGCCCATATTGCACTTGGCTACTTCCTTTTAATACTTCAATGGCTTCAATACGGCCTACAGTAGGAAAATAATAAGCGGAAGGAGCGCTATAAGGAGCAGGAGCTATTAAAACCCCGTCTTCCATAATGGTTATTTTAGAACTTCTTTCGGGTGAGGTACCACGCAAACTAATATTAGGGCGTAAGCCAAAACCGTCTTCTTCATATAATGAAATACCGGGCACTGCTCGTAGTACTTTATTAATATCAGTATAACCAAATTGTTGCAAATCCTGAGGAGATAAATAATAGGCAGATCCTGTTCTGTTTTTTACTTCAAATTTACTTCCTAGTATGTTGCTGGAAAGAATTATTTCATTTAGATGTTCAATTTTTTGATTAGAGAATGTGGTATCATTTGATTTTTCCTCTTGAGAATAAAGAAGGGTAGTAACTACAAAAAGGCTGAGAAAGCTAAGTGATATTTTCATTATATTAATTAAGACTGATTATAAATTGTTTATTTTTCTTTTGCAAAATTAAATGTCTATTTTTACATCAGCAAGCTTATTTAGATTTATTTTAAATAAGATATGTGTTAAATTTTATAAATAAAATAATATCAGGAAAATCAAATCCATAAACAGGATTTAAAGGTGGAATCTTCTGTTAGAATTAACTATAGTGTGGGAGGTACCATGAGTTTTATTTACAAACTTTTCTATTTTTTGATAGCACAATTAAAAATTTCTGTACATTTAAGATAATGAAAGAAGTAAAAAAGAAATTAGCATTTCTTGAATCAGAACTTGTAAAGGAACTGCTTGAAATTGCTACGGTTAAAGAAATTTCAAAAGGGACGGTGGTTTTAAGGGAAGAGCAATATGTTAAAGTATTGCCTGTAGTTATTAATGGATTAGTGAAAGTCTATTCCCGATTTGAAGATAGAGAATTATTACTTTATTATATACAGCCTCAGGAAAGTTGTGTTATGTCTTTTTCTGCATTTAACCAAAAGGAACCCAGTAAAATTTTTGCCATAACCGAAGAGGATTCTAAAGTATTACTTCTTCCGGTTGAAAAAATGAATACTTGGTTAAAAGCGTATCCTAGTTTAAACAATTTATTTTATCGTCAATATAGTTTGCGTTATGCAGAATTATTAGAAACCATTCATCAACTTTTGCTTAAAAAGATGGATACAAGGCTTTTTGATTATTTGGTTGCAAAGAAAAAGCTCACCAATCAGGATTTTTTAAAAATTTCTCACCTTCAAATTGCTAATGATTTAGGCACTGTTAGAGAAGTTATTAGCCGAGTTATGAAAAAATTAGAAACAGAGGGAAGAGTCAAGCAATTATATCATGGGGTACAACTTTTAAGTTAGTGACCTTGGTCACTGCGCATAATAATAACTTTTTATAAATTGCCCAATGAAAATAAATAAAATCATAAAAATATTAGCGGTATGCACCTTGTGTATTTTGTTAATTTATGGTTTGGTTTTACTTTTTACCTTTTTGTTTCACTAAAATAAAATAATATGAAAAAAAACATGGGATCTGCAGATAAATTGATACGAGTTTTTCTTGCAGCAATTATTGGAGTATTGTATTTTACCAATGTAATAACAGGAACCTTGGGTATTGTGCTTATGGTTTTAGCTATTGTATTTTTACTGACCAGTTTGGTTAGTTTTTGTCCATTGTATCCCCTATTAGGAATTCGGACTTGCCCATTACAAGATAAAAAATAATTTTTAACACTTGCTTGTAAAAAGTAGAGAGGCAGTAATGAAGTTTTAGCTAATAATCTCGCTTTCGTAACTTTTTAGGTAGATATTGCTTTAAAAGAAAAACACCTAACCAGAGTAGTTTCGGCTAGGTGTCTTTTTATAAGATTTAAAAATTAACGTCTATTTTTTCCAGACATTATTACTTTCATCGATATCGGCTAAAATACCGTCGGGATCGATTTGCACTTGTGTTACTTTTTTATTGGTTTCAATCAAACTAATCCAACGATCTCCACGTTGCCAAATTTCAACAGGCAATTGTTTTCTCTCTTTGCTTCCGTCGTCATAAGTTACTTCATAATGAATGGGCATGGGCATTCCTTTATTGACAAAAGTAACGATATAATCGCTTCCAACTTCATTTACTGCTTCCACAGATAAATCGATATTGTCATTGCCATAAAACCAAGTTTTCCAAAACCAATTCAAATTTTCGCCAGCTACATTTTCCATTATGTTGAAAAAATCATTAGGCTGTGGGTGTTTAAATGCCCAAGCCTCTATATAGGCTTTAAAAGCGTTGTCAAATCGTTCCGGACCTAAGACATATTCTCTAAGCATAAATAGACCGTATGCAGGTTTGTAATAGGCGGTCATTCCTAGATTGTTGCTTTGGGTAATATCAGGATGGGTAATGATGGGTTCCCGATTAGGGCTTTTTAACCAATTAAGTATAAAGCTTTTTTCTAAACGGGCTTTATATTCGCCATTATTAAACTCTAAAGTGCTGTAATAGTTAATGAAGGTATTAAATCCTTCATCCATCCATGCGTTTTTTCTTTCGTTGGAACCAACAATCATAGGAAACCATAGGTGACCAAATTCGTGATCGGTAACTCCCCATAATCCTCTTCCTTTCGATTTATAGCCACAAAAAGCGAGTCCTGGATATTCCATTCCTCCTACGTCAGCCGCAACATTTACTACAACAGGATATGGATAGTTAAACCATTTTTTTGAATAATGTTCAACAGCGGCTTTGGTATATTCGGTAGAACGCTCCCACGCATTGTTGCCATTACTTTCCAGCGGATAAACAGATTGTGCCATCGCTTTTGTGCCATCGGCAAGGTTAATACGAGCGGCATCCCAAATAAAAGATTTGGAAGAGGCAAAAGCAACATCTCTTGCGTTTTCAATTTTAAAATGCCAAGTTATTTTACCATTTTGTTTTGGTCGTGTGATGGTTGTTTTACCTACTTCATCGGCAGTTATAATCATTATCGTTGCATCGCTATTTGCCGCTTTTTGCATGCGTATTTGTTGTTCTTTGGTAAGCACGTCTTTTTCGTTTTGCAATTTTCCGGAAGCAACAACAATATGATCATAAGGAACTGTAACTTTAAAATCGAAGTTGCCATAACCTAAATAAAATTCGCCGGCTCCAAGATAGGGTTCTGTATTCCATCCTTCCACATTGTCAAAAACAGCCACTTTAGGATACCATTGTGCCAGTGCATAAATAGTGCCATTTTGAGTTTCTAATTGCCCCATCCTATCCATTCCTGCTTTTGGAATTTTGAAAGAAAAATCCATGCTTATTGTAGCTTTTCCTCCATTAGCAGCTATTGGTTCGTTAAAAAATACCTGCATACGAGTATCGCTAATAAGGTGTTTTGATGAACTTGTAGCTTTTCCGGTTTTTGCAATTACATGATTGATGATGTAACCGCCATCTACATCCCCTGAATAGCGATTTCCTTGAATTGGGGTTGTTAATGTCCCTCTGGAATCTTTTGTAAAACGGTTTTGTTCTAAATACAGCCAGACAAAGTTAAGTGGCTCCGGACTATTGTTGTGGTAAGTAATTTCAACTTTTCCTTTAATAGCGTTTTCTTTGTCATCTAAATCTGCTTCCATCACATAATCGGCACCGTTTTGCCAATATTGAGGTCCGGGATTTCCTGAAGCCGAACGATAAGCAGTGCCATGTCGGTAAGTAAAATCATCAAATTTATCTTGGTTATTTTTTAATTGTGCAAAGCTTTGCGAAGCTATTAAAACGCAAAATAGGAAAGAAAAGGTACTGCCAAATAGGTTTTTCATACGATTAAAAGTGTTTGGAAATTATGTAATTGCTAAAATAGGCAAAGGATTAAAATTGCAAAACTTTACAACCACTATTAACATAACTTTTAGAATAAAGTTTTAAACAGTATCAACTGTTTTAGTTTATAAAAGCGTTATATTTGCACGCAATTAAACCTTAATTGCAATGACTGCACACCACAATAAAATTTTAGGAGAAGGACTTACCTACGACGATGTATTGTTAGTTCCTGCCTATTCCGAAGTGCTTCCAAGAGAAGTATCTATTTCTACAAAATTTACTAAAAACATTATTATTAATGTGCCTATTATTTCAGCGGCTATGGACACCGTTACTGAAAGTGCTATGGCTATTGCCATAGCCAGAGAAGGTGGTATAGGCGTTTTACACAAAAACATGAGCATTGAGCAGCAAGCCGGTGAAGTGCGAAAAGTAAAACGAGCAGAAAGCGGCATGATTATCGATCCGGTGACATTACCAATAACTGCAACGGTAGGAGATGCTCAAAAAAATATGCGAGAATACAGTATTGGAGGAATACCGATAACCGATAAAACAGGAAAATTAATTGGTATAGTAACCAACCGCGATTTGCGTTTTGAAAAAAACAATAAAAGGCCAATAAGCGAGGTAATGACTTCCAAAAATTTAGTAACGGTAAGTGAAGGTACCTCTCTTGAACAAGCAGAAATTGTCTTACAAAAACATAAAATTGAAAAATTACCCGTTGTACAAAAAGATGGTACTTTGGTTGGTTTAATAACGTTTAGAGATATCACCAAACTTTCTCAAAAACCAATTGCAAACAAAGATACTTTCGGCAGACTGCGTGTGGCTGCGGCTTTAGGTGTCACTCCCGATGTTATGGAGCGCACAGACGCTCTCGTACATGCAGGAGTGGATGCTGTAATCATTGATACGGCACATGGACATACCAAAGGAGTAGTAGAAGTTTTAAAAGATGTAAAGAAAAAATACCCAAAATTAGATGTAGTGGTTGGTAATATTGCCACTGCGGCAGCAGCTAAATATTTAGTTGCAGCTGGTGCTGATGCAGTAAAAGTTGGTATCGGTCCCGGATCTATTTGCACAACACGTATCATAGCTGGCGTTGGTTTTCCTCAATTTTCAGCGGTATTGGAAGTAGCAGCAGCCATAAAAGGCAGTGGAATTCCTGTAATAGCAGATGGTGGAATTCGTTATACGGGTGATATCCCAAAGGCATTAGCAGCAGGAGCTGATTGTGTTATGCTAGGGTCTTTATTAGCCGGAACAAAAGAAAGTCCCGGAGAAACTATTATCTATGAATCCAGAAAATTTAAGTCCTATCGCGGTATGGGTTCGGTAGAAGCAATGAATCAAGGTTCTAAGGATCGCTATTTTCAGGATGTAGAAGATGATATTAAAAAATTAGTTCCTGAAGGAATTGTTGGACGTGTACCTTATAAAGGAGATTTATCAGAAAGCATGACACAGTTTATTGGTGGTCTTAGAGCAGGAATGGGATATTGCGGTGCAAAAGATATTGTTACGTTACAAGAAACCGGAAAGTTTATTCGGATTACAGCTTCAGGTATAAATGAAAGCCACCCGCACGATGTTTTTATTACAAAAGAGGCACCTAATTATTCGAGATAATGGCAGAATTTGTAATGTATAATTCTTATCTTTTTCTTAAAAATTATTTTATATTAAATAGGTTCTGATTGTTTGTACCATGGTCAATTCTTATTTCAATTCCTTCTGCTTTATTGCCACAGACAATAAGATACCCGCACCAAGAGCTAGTGTAATTACACCCAGAGATAACCATTCCGGAATGGTGATATGATGAGCAAACAACATCTTTAGCCCCACAAAGGCAAGAATCATAACAAGACTGTAATTAATAAACCGGAACTTATCCAGCATCTGTGTAATAAGAAAATACATTGACCGAAGCCCTAAAATCGCGAAGATATTAGAACTGAACACGATAAACGGGTCTGTAGTAATAGCGAGAATCGCAGGGATGCTGTCCAGCGCAAAAAGAATATCGGTCAATTCAATAATAAGCAACGCCATAAATAGAGGGGTGGCTATCCTTTTCCCCATGCGCCGTATAAAAAACTTTTCCCCGTCAATAATTGCGGTAAAGGGCAAGAATTTTCGAATATTTCTGAAGATAAAGGAATTCATCAAATTTAATGTGGAATTATCTGTTTTAAGCATTTTGTAAGCAGTATAGAGCAGGAAAACCCCGAACACATATATAATCCAGTCAAACTTATTGATAAGTGCCACGCCAAAGAAAATCATTATCGCCCTGAAAACAATCGCTCCCAGAATGCCCCAGAATAACACACGATGTTGGTATTGTTTTGGAATACTAAACGATTTAAAGATGACTGCAATGACAAACACATTGTCAATACTTAAGGAAAGCTCAATCAAATAGCCGGTTATGTATTTGAGCACTGCAGCATCAGGGGTCAGCCCAGTAGAGTTTCTTATACTCCCGCCGTCAAACAGCCACCAGATTACCCCTGAGAACCCTAACGCCATAGCGATCCAGACAGTAGTCCATACAGCAGCTTCCCTAGTCTTTATTTCGTGGGAAACCCTGTTAAAAACCCCAAGATCGAGGGCGAGAAAGAGTAAAATGGTACTGGTAAAAAGAACCCAAACAAGCATAGAGATAGTATAGATTATCAATTAAGGATTAGTTGTTTCAGTAGTGGCAGGTACTTTCATCTTGCATGCCACTATCATGGAGACTGCGGCATCCCCACTTATGTTTATAACCGTTCGGCACATATCCAGCGGACGGTCAATTGCAAAGATCAAAGCCAGTCCGGTTTCGGGTATTCCAGCTTGTGCAAGCACGATAACCAGCATCACCATCCCAGCACCCGGTACCGCTGCAGAGCCTATGGAGGCGAGGGTAGCAGTAGCAATAATGCCTAGCTGGGTAGTTAATGACAGGTCCATGCCAAATGCCTGTGCTATAAAAACTGCCGCCACCGCCTGGTACAAACTGGTGCCGTCCATATTGATAGTGGCGCCTATAGGGAGAACAAAACTGGCAACTTCTTTTGGTACATTTAAGTATTTTTCCACCCTTTCCATAGTGACGGGTAAAGTGGCTGCACTCGAACTGGTAGAAAATGCAAGCAATTGAGCCGGGGCAATACCCTTGAAAAAGAACGCTGGGGTTTTTCGTGTATAAAGCCATACAATTACTGCATAAATACCTAGAATACAAGCAAGGCCTAAAAGAACAGTAATAACATATAATGCCAGTGCTGAAAAAAGATCAGAACTGGGTGATTCTACTACCAGAGCCGCTAGTAAGGCAAATACTCCATAAGGAGCGGCTGCCATGATGAGGTCAATGATCTTAAGGATAACATCATTAAATCCGTCAAAAAACTTCTTGACCGGCTTGGCTGATTTTTTTGGAATTAAAATAAGGCCTATGCCAAATAGTATCGCAAAAAAAATGACCTGCAGCATGCTCGTGTTGTAACTTGCTGCATAAAAAATATTATCGGGTACAATATCCTCTAATGCTTGTAAAGGGCCACTTTCTTCCTGCTCCTTTGCCACAGATATTCTTTTGGAAGCATCATTGCTGTAACTGATTAAGAGTTCTGTTCTGGTTTCTTCGGAAATGGCATTGCCCGGTTTGATGATATTAACAAGCACTAGGCCAATGGAGACCGCCAGCACAGTAGTTATGATAAAAGTGGCTATCGTTCGAGTTCCCATTTTAGAAAGTTTAGAGATATCCTTAAGGTCAGAAACCCCTTTAATGAGTGATGCCAATATTAATGGTACAGCAATAAGCTTTAAACAATTGATAAAAATAGTACCAAATGGCTTAATCCAGTCGCGTATAAATTGTGGCCCCCAGCTAAAATTAGATAGCAACAGTGCAACAACCACTCCTGCTGCCATCCCGATAAGTATCTGCCAGTGTAATGCTATTTTTTTATCTTTCATCTAATTCCTCATAAAGTTAAATGGATTGTAATTTTTTAGTTTTCAGTCTCTTTAAAATTTTCACTTAAAGGCAAATCCATTTCCCGTTATGCTGCTTTTTCTTTCGCTTTAGGTTTTTCAAGGATACTATTGATAAGTGTGTTCCATTTTTCTGCATGCTTCATTTCATAATCCTGCTCAAAGGTGTAACCGGAATCAAATAAGCTTACCATTGTTTTATCTGTTCCCTCAAAAGGGGTTAGTTCCAGAAAAATCTTATCCAGTTCAGTGGTTTCTTTATTACCCGTCTTTACCAGATGGGTACAAGTAACGATCGAACTTTTTATAATCTTCTTTAAAGGAATAACCTCTGCAAGTAATTTTTCATTTTGTCTTACCACCAGAAGTATCTTTTTTTGATTAAAGTCAATCCCCATTACATTCATGTTCCACCGTTCATATTCATCTATGTGTAACCCTAGCAGTTTAACTTCCTGTTGAAATTTTTTTTCAATTTCATTAAACTGTGTATGCCCTAAATATATAAAGGCTATATAAGGCACTAATATTATACTGACTACCGCTATATTAACGAGAAGTGTTTCTATATTCATTTTTTAAGTTTTAAGTTATTTATTAAGTAATACGTGAGGTTTTCCTTTTTCGGAAACCGTAAATCAAAACAGCATCTGCTGTTGCGATGGTACTCTTAGAAAATAATTATAGAAAATTATGGAATGGGAAAATAATATCCGGCACATCCAGTCCGGGTTCAATGTATTTGGAAAGTTTTAAATAGCTGTTGCCGGAAAGGGTTTCAAAAGCACTGTAAAAGTAAAAGGAGTGTACCACATTGTCTGTGGAAAATGTTTTCTTTTGAAGCATAACGGAAAACACAAGGGTACTATCATATACTTCTACTAGATTTTCAGTAAGTACAGGAATGATGGTGTCTTTTTTAAAATCAGACGGAGTTATACAAGTGGAGGAAAATGCAAAAGTAGTACTGCTGATGAGCAGTATTAGTAAAGCGAAAATCACTTTGGGCATTTTCATAAAATTAAGTAACAATACAACAAATGTATAACAAGATTTAGTTAAAAAAACATTAACTACAAAAATTTTAATAGGAGTTTAAATAAAGTGCAAAATGGGGTTAATGGTTTATAGTTAATTGGAATTTAGAAATTTAGATATTAAGAGAGTTTTCTCTTCATAAATCAAAAGTCATTTATAGTCAAAGAAAAACTCTTTTTCTATGCTTTTCGAAGTTTTCCCACGCTAAAAAAAGCTACAAAGGATAATAAAGGTTCGGAGTATGAAGATGTAGAAACTGAGAAATTAAGTAATTGTGTTAATGATATTCTGATTGTTGACCAATTATAGATGACCCTAATCGACCAAAGTCTTAAGTTTCTTTATAAATTTTATATCATAAAAATAGTTCCACGATGTGGTTTTAAAGCATCACGAACAGCTATCATTACACTTTTGTCCACCACTAAATACGCAACAAAGTGCATCTTTGAAATACTTTCAACACCTGTTAATGGGTTGTTTAATGCTTCTTTTTCAGCAAATTCATGCAGATGGATTGCATGGTGTTTTGCTATTTTCATAGCATCAGGCCCCCTAAAGTCCCAAATGAGTTTTATTCTTTCTTTCAAACTATTTTTATTCAACCGAAATTCCTAAATCTTTTAAAATGGATAGCGTTAAATCTAAAGAAGGGTCTAAATAAATCACAGTATTACTATCGGATAAAGACAATACTTGGGTGTAATTTTCAGCTTTAGCTAGTTTTTCTAGGGACTGTGCAATTTTTTGATATAAAGGTCTTTTTAATTCGTCCTCCTTGATACGAATTAATTGCACCGCATTTTGTTGAAATTTAGTAATTTCTTGTTCCAGAGCATATATTTCCTCTTGTTTTTCTTTAGTTTGAGCCTCTGTAAAGGTATTAATGGAGTTGTTATAACCATCCAGTTTCGCTTGGTAAGAAGCCATTTTGTCTTTAAATTGAGTGTCTAAACCGGTGCCATATTCTTTTAGAGCATCGCTTACTTTTGTCAATTCCGGCATTTTTGAAAGAATATAATCCACATCCACCGTGCCAACTTTACTTTGTGAAAATCCTGTTATTGAAGTTGTAACTAGGAGTATAAGAAGTATTATTTTTTTCATTTCATAGTATTTTACAATTGCCAAAGATAGAAAGATTTTTAAAAGTAAAAAGGATATATTTATAAACCATTAGGCAAAAATTTTTTGTAATATTTCTCCTTTACTTTCTAATTTATACATTTTTATTATACGGAGCAATAGTTGCTATTGGATAACCGTTACTTTTTGTTATTTTTGCAACCATAAAAAAAATACACATACTATGAATTTTAGATCTTCTGTTTTTTATCTTTTTATCTTTTTTACCAGCTTTGGTTTTTCCCAAACCAATAAAACGTTGTTAACTATTGATGGTGAAGGTGTTACTGTAAAAGAATTTTTAAGAGTTTATAACAAGAATCTTGATATGGTTCAGGATGAGAGTCAAAAAAATATAGACACCTATTTAGATTTGTTTATAAATTACAAACTTAAAATAAAAGAAGCTTATGCCCAGGGTTTAGACAAGGAGCCGGCATTTGTAAAGGAATTTTCCGGTTATCAAAAACAACTTTCTGAAAACTATTTATTCAATCAGGATATTACTGAAGCACTGATTAAAGAAGCCTACGAAAGAATGCAAATAGAAATAAATGCCAATCATATTTTAATCCGGGTAACAGAGGATGCAACCCCCAAAGATACTCTTGTTGCATATAACAAAATAAAAGAAATTTGGCTAAAGGCAAAAAGTGGCGAAGACTTTGAAACGTTAGCAAAAACCTACTCTGAAGAACCAAAAGCAGACGAAACCGCAGGCAGTTTGGGGTATTTTAAGGGATTTTCTATGGTGTATCCTTTTGAAAACATGGCTTATAAAACACCGGTAGGACAGGTTTCGGATATTTTAAAAACAAGATATGGCTATCATATTTTAAAAGTTAATGAAAGAAGAGACGTTCCGAATGAAGTTACCGTAGCACATATTATGATTTCTAACCGCGATGGAATTTCTGACGAAGAAGGAAATAGCAGAATACAGGATATTTATAAAAAAGTAAAGCAAGGTGAAGATTTTGGAGCATTGGCAATTCAATTTTCAGAAGATTCCGGCACCGCTAAAAATGAAGGGAAACTAGCCCGCTTTGGATCTGGAAGGTTAAACTCAAAAATATTTGAAGAAACCGCCTTTGCCCTTAAAAATCCCGGAGATATTTCAGTACCATTTAAATCCAGTTATGGCTGGCATATCATAAAACTTCTTGAACGACATCCTAAAGAAACCCTAGAAGAGGCTAGACCGGAATTGTTAAACAAAATTAAAAACAATGACCGTTCTAAAAAGGTTATTGCAAATGTAAATCATAGAATTAAAGAAAAATACGGTTTCCAGAGAAATGAAAAAGCACTTCCTTTTTTTCAAAGCTTTGTAACCGATAGTGTGCTAAAAAGAAATTGGGAATATGTGGAACATCCCGAATTAAAAAATACGCTTTTTACCATAGGAAATAAAAAACACACTTTTGATGAATTTGCAAAATACATTGTAGAACGTCAAAAAAAATCACGTATTTACCTTGAAAAAGAAACCCTTTTAACTGCTTATTATAAAGAGTTTGAAGAAGAAAAATTAAAACATTTTTTCATTAATAACCTTGAAAATGAAAATGAAGAATATGCAGCTACAATTTCTGAATACAGAAACGGATTGCTTATTTATGAATTAATGCAAAAAAATATTTGGGAGGCTTCTAAAAAAGATAGTATAGGACTTGCCACTTTTTTTAAAAATAACAAGGAGAACTACAAGTTGAATACGCGAGTAAAAGCAAACATTGGTGCAGCAGCCAGTATGGCGATAGCTAAACAAATTCAAGACCTGTTACAGCAAGGTAAAACAAATGAAGAAATAAAGGCAGCACTAAATACCGATGATGTTGTGAATGCCATAATGACCACAGGTGTATTTGAAATAGGACACCCATTATTACCCGCTAGTTTTGAAATTAAAAAGGGGGTTTCTAAAATTTATGACCCAATAGAAAACGAAAACACTAAATCCGGACAATTTATCGTTGTAGATGTACAAGAAGTAATTCCGGCTAGTCCTAAAAATTTAGGAGAAGTTAAGGGAAAAGTAATAGGAGACTATCAAAACTATCTGGAAGAAGAATGGATGAAAGAACTTCGAAAAAAATATGTGGTTAAAGTAAACAAGAAAGTATTAAAATAAACAATGAATAAATTTATCCTCCTCCTCCTAGTAGCACCATTTTTGTCATGCACTTTCTTTAAAAAAGTAGAGGAGAATGAGGCAATTGCAAGGGTTGGAGATGAATATCTTTACCTTTCAGACATCGAAAATCGTACAGAAGCAGCAACATCAAAAGAAGATAGCATTCTTATTGTCAACAATTTTATCACCAATTGGGCAACACAAAAATTACTTACCCAACTAGCAAAAATAAATCTTTCAGAAGAAAAATTACAAGCGTATGATGCTTTAGTTGATAAGTATAGAACCGATTTATACACCAAGGGATATACGGATATTATCGCCACAAAGACACTTAATACTTCTATTGACGAAAATGAATATGAGAGTTTTTACAAACAAAACAAAGAAAATTTTGTTCTTAACGAAGAACTTATACAACTTCGATACATACACGTAGGAAAAGAAAATACAAGTATTGATAAAATTAAGCAACAATTAATTCGGTTTAATACAAAGGATCGTGAGGAATTAGAAGCCAAGGCTTTTCAATATAAATCCTACTCCTTAAATGATTCACTTTGGGTGCAAGTGACTACTGTGACAGATAAAATTCCTGTTTTGCAAAATGACAAAGCACAACAATTGTTAAAAAAATCTAATTTTATAGAATTACAAGATTCATTAGGAGTATATTTGGTTCAAATTAAAGACGTATTGTTACGCAATGAAATAGCACCATTATCCTATATAAAACCAACGATTGAAGCGGTTATTCTTAACAAAAGAAAATTAGAAATAATAAAAAATTTAGAAAAAGATATATTACAAGATGCAATTAAAACAAAGAATTTTGAAACCTATAACAAAAAATAACCTTTTCATTCTATTTTTGTCCTTTACATTTTCATTTTTAGGAAATGCACAGGAAGTATTGGTAATTGATGAAACAAGTAATTTAAACCCCGAAATTGCAACAAACATAAAAACCGACACCATCTTAAAATTAAAAAGATATAAAGTAGATGGCATAGCCGGTGTGGTAGGCGAGTATATTGTATTAGAAAGCGATATTGACAAAACCTATTTAGAGTTAAAACAACAAAGTTTTTCTACCGAAGGAATTACCCGCTGCGAGCTTTTTGGAAAATTGTTAGAAGACAAACTCCTTGCGCATCATGCAGTACAAGACAGTATTGTGGTAGCCGATTCAGAAATTCAAGGCAGAACAGACCAGCAAGTAGATTATATGATAAGTCAATTAGGTTCTGAAGAAAAAGTGACTAATTTTTATCGTAAAAATTCGTTGGAAGAAGTTCGTAAAGAATTATTTGAAATCAATAAAACTGCCAGACTTGCTTCTATGATGCAAGAAAAGATTTTTGAAGGTATAGAAATCACTCCAGAAGAAACGCGACAGTTTTTTTATGCTATTCCTGAAGAAGACAGACCTATTTTTGGAGCAGAATTAGAAGTGGCACAAATAGTAATTGAACCCGAAATAACTGAAGCTGCAAGAAAACAAGTAATTAATAAATTAAAAGAATTTAGAAGAGATATTGTTGAAAACGGTGTAAGTTTTACTTCTAGAGCGGTAATGAACTCACAAGATCCGAGATCTGCTTCACGAGGGGGTCTTTATACCATCAATAAAAAATCAAGTTTTGCCAAGGAGTTTAAAGACAATGCTTTTTCGTTACAAGAAGGCGAAGTAAGTGAACCATTTGAAACCGAATTTGGTTTTCATATTCTAAAAGTAGAAAAAGTAATGGGTCAGGACAGAGAAGTGCGCCATATCTTGTTGATTCCGGAAGTAACCGAAGAAACCATAGAAGCAGCTAGAAAAAAAATAGACAACATTAGAAATAAAATTGTTGCCGGTGAAATTACTTTTGCGGAAGCAGCTAGATTAGATTCCGATGAAAAAGAAACAAAAAATAACGGTGGGCAATTGATAAACCCGGAAACCTTTGATACCCGTTTTGAATTGACAAAAATGGATCCTGTTTTAAGCGCACAAGTATATAACCTTGCCGATGGTGAAGTATCACGTGTAATTGTAGACGATGACAGAACAGGTCGAAAACGCTTTAAAATACTAACAGTAACTAATCGCCACGAAGAGCATGTTGCTGATTATGTTAAAGATTACGAAAAAATAAAAGATTTGGCATTGATGCAAAAACGTATTAGTGCTATTGAAAAATGGCAAAAAGCCAAAATAAAAGAAACGTATATCAGTATCAGTAAAGAGTTTTCGGATTGCGAATTCACCAATAACTGGACACAAAAATAACATTTACCCTATGTCAGATGTTGCAGCCATTGAGCAGTTAGTAAAAAAACACAGTGCGTTAAAAAAAGAAATTTCTAAAATTATTGTAGGGCAAGAAAAAGTTGTAGACCAAGTTCTTCTAGCAATATTTTCAGGTGGGCATGCCTTGTTAATCGGTGTTCCGGGTCTTGCTAAAACCTTGATGGTAAATACCATTGCACAAGCTTTAGGATTAGATTTTAAACGAATACAGTTTACGCCCGACTTAATGCCAAGCGACATCTTAGGTTCAGAAATTCTAGACGAAAACAGGCATTTTAAATTTATTAAAGGACCTATTTTTGCAAACATCATTCTGGCAGACGAAATAAATAGAACACCACCAAAAACACAAGCAGCACTTTTAGAAGCCATGCAGGAACGCGCGGTAACTATTGCAGGTAATCACTATAAATTATCTTTACCCTATTTTGTTTTAGCCACACAAAACCCGATTGAGCAGGAAGGAACGTATCCCTTGCCGGAAGCCCAATTAGATCGTTTTATGTTTGCCATAAATTTAGAATATCCTTCCTTTGAGGAAGAAGTAAACATTGTAAAAACTACGACTACTGACCATTTTGAAACCGTAAATGCTTTGTTTACTGCTCAAGAAATTATCGATTTTCAAAACCTAATACGACGCATACCTGTAGCAGATAATGTTATGGAATATGCTGTAAATTTAGTAGGAAAAACACGTCCCAATTCCCCCACAGCTTCAAATATGATAAAAAACTACATCGACTGGGGAGCAGGACCAAGAGCCTCACAAAACCTTATATTAGCTGCTAAATCAAATGCTGCCTTGCATGGCAAGTTTTCACCGGATATTGAGGATGTACAAATGGTAACCACAAGTATTTTACGCCATCGATTAATAAAAAATTACAAAGCAGAAGCAGAAGGATTGACTATTGAAGCTATAATTGAGAGTTTGTTTTAATGGTTATTTTTCTTTTTAATCTCTTAAAGTAAAACATATTTGAATCTTTGTTTTCTAAGGCATTTCCAATGATTATAAATTACAAAGGCCGAATTTTTGGATTAGACCTCATGCGAGCAGCTGCTATACTTTTTGTGGTATTCTCACATGCACTTTGGATTTTTCCCGAAGCTTCCGGCAATTTTGTAGATGTGTTGCATTTAATGGGCGTAATGGGTGTAGAGATTTTCTTTGTTCTTAGCGGATTTTTAATAGGTAGAATTCTTTTAAGAATTTTCACAAAGTCCGATTTTAATTACAAAGACATCCATTATTTTCTCGTAAGGAGATGGTTTCGCACCTTACCCAATTACTACCTAGCTTTAGGCATCAATATAGGCATTATGCTTTACTTTGGCAGAGTATTGCCCGAAATGATTGGTTCCTATTTTTTGTTTCTGCAAAATGCAGTGGGTGGAATGGATATTTTTTTTACAGAATCCTGGAGCCTTCCCATTGAAGAATTTGCCTACATTCTTTGTCCCTTTCTATTTTATATCACACTACTTTTTCGATTAAAAATAGCCAAACAAAAGCTTTTTCTTTTTGTTACACTTTTTATTTTGATGTTTTTCTTTGGTACTAAAATATTTTATAATTTCACGTCACCCTCTAGCGATATGGTATATTGGAATATAAACCTTAAAGCTGTAGTTTTATATCGAATAGATGCCATTTATTATGGTGTTTTAGCAGCGTATCTTTCCTTAATCTATAAAGGTAGCTGGCAACACTATAAAAATCTGTTTCTTTTTATAGGAATATCCGCTTTTCTTACCGTACATTTTTGGATTTCCTTGCAAAACATACTTATTGAAGAGTATTCATTTTTTTGGGATGTTCTTTATTTACCTGTTTGTTCTATTTGCATTGCATTATCGCTTCCTTTTTTATCGCAATGGAACGTGACTTCTTCCTTTTATTTGCGACCTATTACTTTTATAAGTCTTATTTCGTATGCCATGTATTTGCTGCATTATTCTATTATTTTGCAATTAATGCGATATTTTATACCCATTGAGGTTTTAGAATTTTCAGAAAAACTTATTTTCACAGGAGTTTATGTCTTGATTACCATACTACTTTCCTATGTGTTATATCGTTTGTATGAAAAACCTTTGATGGATTTTCGTGATAAACCTTATTTTAAAAAAAGATATGCCAAAGCATAATTTAGTAATTCAGTAATTTTTGATATTTAAAAATATCATATACTCAATTTTTACAATTAAAATTTTATTTTCATTGAATTATATTCATTAAATAGAAGCTTTCCTTATTATTTTTTAAATGTCAAGTGGTTTTTGTAACTTTGCGATACTTCAAAAAAAGAAATACATATAAAATAAATTCTTATGGCATTTGATATCGAAATGATTAAAAAAGTCTATGCAACCATGCAAGACCGAGTGGAGAAAGCCCGCAACCTAGTTGGCAAACCCCTAACACTTACTGAAAAAATATTATACACCCATCTTTGGGATGGTTCACCATCTAAAATTTTTACCAGAGGGAAAGATTATGTAGATTTTGCGCCAGATAGAATTGCTTGTCAGGACGCTACAGCTCAAATGGCTTTGTTACAGTTTATGCAAGCTGGTAAAGATAGAGTAGCAGTGCCTACAACGGTTCATTGTGATCACCTTATACAAGCAAAATCAGGTGCTTTTGAAGATTTAAAACGTGCAAACGACTCCAGTAAAGAGGTTTTTGATTTTCTTGAATCGGTATCTAATAAATATGGTATTGGCTTTTGGAGACCCGGAGCAGGAATCATACATCAAGTGGTGTTAGAAAATTATGCTTTTCCCGGCGGTTTAATGATAGGAACCGATTCACACACCGTTAATGCCGGCGGATTAGGAATGGTTGCCATTGGTGTAGGAGGCGCAGATGCCGTTGATGTTATGGCGGGAATGCCGTGGGAATTGAAATTTCCAAAACTAATAGGCGTAAAATTAACCGGAAAACTAAATGGTTGGACAGCTTCAAAAGACGTGATACTTAAAGTTGCAGGAATCCTAACAGTAAAAGGTGGCACCGGAGCCATCGTAGAATATTTTGGTGAAGGCGCAAAAAATCTTTCGTGTACCGGAAAAGGAACTATTTGTAATATGGGAGCTGAAATAGGTGCAACCACTTCTACTTTTGGCTATGACGATGCTATGGAACGATTCCTTCGCGCCACCGACAGAAACGACATAGCCGATGCAGCAAATAAAGTAAGAGAGCATTTAACAGGCGATCCGGAAGTGTATGCAAATCCGGAGCAATATTTTGATCAAGTTATTGAAATAAATCTGGATACATTACGCCCACATTTAAACGGTCCTTTTACTCCCGATTTAGCCACTCCGGTGGGAGAACTTGGTAAAAAAGCAAGAGAAAATGGCTGGCCTCTAAAAGTAGAGTGGGGATTAATAGGTTCCTGTACAAACAGTTCGTATGAAGATCTAACCCGCGCAGCTTCCATAGCCAAACAAGCCGTAGATAAAAAAATAAAAGCCAAATCCGATTTTGGTATCAATCCCGGTTCCGAACAAATACGATTTACTGCCGAACGCGATGGTATCTTAAAAATATTTGAAGACTTAAATGCCACCATTTTCACAAATGCTTGTGGACCTTGTATTGGACAGTGGGATAGAAGTGATATGAAAGGCGATGAAAAAAATACCATTGTACACTCCTTTAACCGAAACTTTTCAAAAAGAGCAGATGGAAACCCAAACACCCACGCATTTGTAGGTTCACCGGAAATGGTGGCTGCCATAGCCATATCCGGACGTTTGGACTTTGACCCCATGCACGACACGTTAATCAATGAGGACGGTGAAGAAGTGATGCTTGAAATACCAAAAGGTATTGAATTGCCACCATTAGGTTTTGATGTAAAAGACAATGGATTTTTAGCACCAACAGAAAACGGACGCCATGTGGAAGTAAAAGTAAGCACTACTTCGGAACGACTTCAGCTTTTAGAGCCATTTACTCCTTGGGATGGAAAAAATATTTTGGGTGCTAAATTGCTTATCAAAGCTTTCGGAAAATGTACTACAGACCACATTTCTATGGCAGGACCTTGGCTGCGTTTCAGAGGACATTTAGATAATATTGCAAACAACACATTAATAGGTGCTGTAAATGCTTTTAATAAAAAAACAAATTTTGTAAAAAGTCAATTAACCGGCGAATATGGTGGCGTACCCGATGTACAACGCGAGTATAAAAAAGCAGGTATCCCCACGATTGTCGTTGGCGACCACAATTATGGCGAAGGCTCTTCCAGAGAGCACGCAGCTATGCAACCACGCCATCTAGGTGTTCGAGTGGTTTTGGTAAAATCATTTGCCCGGATTCACGAAACCAATTTAAAAAAACAAGGTATGCTGGGATTGACCTTTGCTAAAGAATCTGATTACGATTTGATTCAAGAAGAGGATACCTTCAACTTTATTGATTTAAATGCTTTTGCACCAGACAAACCAATCACTGTAGAAATAGTGCATAAAGATGGTAGCAAGGATGTTATCAAAACAAACCATACCTACAACCAAGCGCAAATTGAATGGTTTAAAGAAGGATCGGCACTAAATTTGATTAAAAAAGAAAATGCATCCTAAATTATTTCTGAAAAGTCATTTTCATTAAAGAAAGGAAATTAATTTTCACACAAAGCCGCAAGGATATTTAAGAAATAAAATCCTTGCGGCTTTTCTTTTTGCCCTGTTTTTAAAATTTTATGTGGAATCAAAAAAATGAATAAAAATTCAATATCTTTAAACTGCATTTTAAAAACTAAAAAAACTTTCCATGAGTGTCTTTATAATTTCCTTGGTAGTACTAACTCTTGTATATTTTATATTTATATACAATAAACTTATTCGGTTACGAAATATGGTAGCCGAGGCGTGGAGTGGTATTGATGTGCAGTTACAAAAACGTTACGACTTGATTCCAAATATTATAAAAGTAGTGCAGGGCTATGCCACGCACGAAAAAAATCTTTTTGAAAGCATCACCAGATTACGAGCACAAGGGATGGATGCCGAAACGGTAAAAGACCATGAAGTAGCAGAAGTAGAACTTTCAAAAGCTTTAGGGAGTTTGTTTGTGGTGGTTGAAAATTATCCGGAGCTAAAAGCCAACCAAAACTTTTTAGAACTGCAACGTGATCTATCTAAAGTAGAAAACGATTTACAACGCGCAAGGAGGTATTATAATGGAAGCGTTAGAAACTATAACATACTCATTGAACAATTTCCATCTAAACTCATTGCCAAAGCGGCAAACCACCAGCAACGGGATTATTTTGATATTAAAAATGAAACGGAAAAAGCAATACCGCAAGTGAATTTTTAAAAAGTGCTCTATGAAATTTTATGTTATTTTATTTTTAAGTTGTTTGTTTTTAAATACAGGTTTTTCTCAAGAGCGAATTATCACTTATAATTCTACCATAAAAGTGGAACCTTCCGGCTCCCTACTAGTGCGTGAAGACATTACGGTACAAGCAGAAGGCGACCAAATAAAAAGAGGTATTTATCGCAGTTTTCCTACCCAATATAAAGACAAATTAGGCACCAGATTTCATGTAGAATTTGTTGTAACAGAGGTATTAAGAAATGGAAACGCTGAGCCTTATTTTACCGAAAAGAAAGGTAATGGCGTTGTGGTGTATATAGGCGATAAAAACATTTTTTTAGAAAAAGGAGTTTATACCTATTCTATTTCGTATCGCACCACCAAACAAATAGGATTTTTTAAAGAATTTGATGAATTGTATTTTAACGCCATAGGTGGTGATTGGGTTTTTACCATTGAAACAGCCACAGTAACCATTGAATTACCTGAAAACGCCACGATAACACAGTTAGCCGCTTATTCAGGATTGCAAGGAACCACTACCTGCGATTGTTCTTTACTTTCTACAGACAATAAGGTGAGGATAACCACTACGCGAGCACTGCAACCCTACGAGCAACTTACTCTTGCAGTAGCTTGGCCAAAAGGATTTGTGAACGAACCTACAACTACCCAAAAGACCATTTCTTTTTTTAAAAGCAATTTTCACGTGCTTTTTGCACTCCTCGGTTTTGTGCTGGTAAGTTTTTTATATTATAAAGCTTGGAAAAAAGTAGGCGTAGATCCTGCAAAAGGAACAATTATACCTTTGTTTGACCCACCTGTAGCCTTTAGCCCGGCAGATATTGCCTTTTTAAGCCGTATGTATATCACCCAATCTACTATTTCAGCAGCCATAGTGCATATGGCAGTAAAAGGTCATTTAAAAATTATTCATCTGAAAAAAGAATATACTTTAGAACGTCTTTCCACAGATTTTTCATTGCTTACGGAAGAAGAAAAAGCGATTTCGAGTGCTTTATTTTCCGAAAGCGAACAAATAGAATTGGATAATAAAAACCACAGCAAGTTTAGCAAAGCAAGAGTAAATGCCAATAGCATTTTAGCTAAAAAAATGCAACCCAAGTATTTTAATTTAAACTATGGGCATTTAGTAAAGGGCATATTAGCCTCTATATTTTTAATTGTCCTAACCTTTGTTTTTTCACCCTCTCCGATAATACCTTTTATTTTAATTTTTTTACTTATTGTTTTAGTTGCTTTTTTTACCTATTTGATTAAAGCCCCTACAAAAGAAGGGCGCCAACTGATGGACGAGATTGAAGGATTTAAAATGTATATAGCAGTAGCCGAACAAAAACAACTAGACGCCTTGCATGAACCAGAACTTACAGTAGAACGTTTTGAGTCATTACTACCTTATGCCATTGCTTTGGGCGTTGAAAATCAATGGGGTAAAAAGTTTGAAAATGCGCTGACAAAATCGTTGCAAGAAACACAAAGTTACAGTCCGTCGTGGTACGTTGGAGCAGGAGCGATGGCATTTTCGCCTCAACAGTTTTCCTCCAGTATGGGAAAAAGTTTTTCTTCTGCCATATCTTCTGCATCTACACCTCCGGGCAGTTCGTCAGGAAGTGGGGGAGGTGGTTCTTCAGGCGGCGGTGGTGGCGGCGGTGGTGGCGGTGGTTGGTAAATTTTAGTTTTTTAAAAACGCCCTTTTTAACATTAAAAATAAAAATTGCATTATTTTGTGTTGTATGGATTATATAACAAACAATATTTTAGTCAAACTGTTCTAATAATTTTACACACCAAACATTTTACAGTGTTTTTTAAATTCACTAAATTTTTAAAACCAATTCTGTAAATGACTTATGTTAAAAAAAATGGATTTTTGCTTTTATTTTTGCATCAATAAATGGATAATCCATCTTTTCACTATCTAATCTATTAAGGAGAAGTATGGCTGCTTTTTTACCTATATTTTCGGCATTTTGATTGATATAGTTCATTTTTGGAAAGGTCAGAAGAGCATTCTTAGTGTTAGAAAACCCAATTATCTTGATGTTTTTTGTTTTGAAAGGTTTAATAGAAAGAAGACAATTTTCAAGCATAATACCAGAACTATTATCGGCAGCAAGTACTGCATCAAAATCATTTTTTTCAGCCCAACTCCTTAGCTTTTTATGCATATTAGATAAGCTTTGTACACTAAGTTCTAGTTTTTTTTCATAAACAATTTTTGCCTCTCTCAAAGCTTTTAAATATCCTATTCTGCGTTCTTTTCCAACATTTAGATTATTTATGGAGCTTAAAAAAGCAATTTTTTTGTAGCCTTTTTCAAGGAGCCGTTTAGTGACCTCATACGTGATTTTTTGATCATCAACACTAACCTTGTCACAGTTTATTTGATTTGACAACCTATCAAAAAGCACAAGTTTATTTTTGTGTATTTGGTTAGTAATATGAGAAACATCACCTGTTTTAATAGTTTGGGCTGCAAGTGAAATAATAAACCCATCCACACTGCCACTTTTTAATAGTTTTATTTTTTCGGCTTCTTTTTGTGTTTGTTCATTACTTATACAAACAATAGTATCATAGCCTTTTTCTGAACATTGTTTTTCAATTCCAAAAAGAACTTCTGCAAAAAAGGAGTTTAATATGTCTGGAATAATAACACCTATGGTTTTTGATTTATTATTTCGCAATCCAGCACCCATTTTGTTTGGTTGATAATTCATTGCTTCTGCTAGTTCTTTTACACGAAATTTGGTATGTTCAGAAATATCTTTGGCATCATTTAATGCTTTAGATACTGTTGAAATAGAAACGCTTAAGAGTTTTGCTAATTCTTTTAATGAACTCATTTAATAAACAAATTTGTTTGCTATTTTAAATTTAAGCCCCAATAGCAAATTATTGAGGCTTTGAATTAAAATAATATAAAAAAAATTACTTTTTAATTAATTTGATTGTGTTTGATGCATTTTCTGAAGTAATTTTAGCAAAATAGATTCCTGTTTTAAAACTAGAGGCATCAATAGAAAGGTTTTGTTGTGTGTTAGTATTGAAATTAGCCATCAATTGACCTTTAACATCATATACTTGGGTAAGAAAAGTAGTATTTGCTTTGTTTAAGACGACCCATTTATCTGAAGAGGGATTAGGGTAAACAATAAAACTATTTGAAAATTCATTTGATTGGGTGGAAAGCGTTCCATCACTAAAAACGATATTGTCAAAGAAAATAATGTTGTCTTGTGTTCTTGCATCAAAATCAGGAAAAACTACAATTTGATTTAACACACCATTACCTGCGGGAGGATTAATAAAACTAGAAAAATCGAATGTAATTTTTTCCCATTCGTTTATCACGGTATTTGGAATTTTAATTTCACCTTGAGACCAAAAAGTAGAGGATACTAATTTTATTCCCACATCGCTTATTACAGGTTTCCAAACCATGATGGTAATAATATTATTTGATGCATCAAGAACAAATTCTCCAAGATCAGCTCCTTGAGCAGATTCAACTCCAGCAAAAGGTTGGCCGGTTTGTAATGCTGTAAATTGAGCAACAGTTGCAGATGTATTTATTCCGGAAGGATTAGGATTAGAAATTATTTGTAATTCTGGGTTGGTATCATTTTCAAAGACAGTCCAGGTCCAGTCTGCTCCATTACCGGATGTTTCAAAATTAATTGGGGTGTTTTGGCTAAATCCATAAAAAATGGTTAGCATTAGCAAAAGGGAAATAATATTTTTCATTTTATTTTATATTTTAGGTGTTAAAAATTAAAAAGACCCCAATTAATATTAAAGTAATAAAATTAATGCCATTAAGGATTTCAGAAATATTATTTTTTAATGAGTTTTATTGTGTTTGAACTGCTTTCTGAAATAATATTGGCAAAATAAATCCCCGCTTTTAAAACAGAAGTATCAATAGTAAAGGTTTGATTGGAAATATTCTCATTGGTTAAAAGAAGTTTTCCGTTTACGTCATAAAGGTTTAACGAAAAGCTGGTTAGATTTTTGTTATTAATAATCCAGTTTTGTGTGGTGGGATTTGGATATGCTATGATTGAAGCAATGTCAAAATCTAATGTTGAAAGAATAAATGGTCCTACAACAACGTTTCCTAAAGTTGCTTCATCTGCTGGGTTAGCATTTAGTCCGGTTACTGAAAATCCGTATTGTATTACCGCGTCAGTAGCTTCAACATTTGTATATGTGATGGCAAATGTTCCAGCACTGGTAAGTGGTAAACTTTCTTCTTTTAATACGGAAAAATCAGCATTAAATACTTTAATAAATGCTTTAACAACATATTCTGAAGAAAGTGTAAAAGATTGCACATCTGCTGAAAAGGTTAACTCTTGGCCAAGAAGGTTGCTGTTATTTTCATTAAATGTATTTCCTTCAAAAACTTTGTTGCCTTCGCCTGTGGTTTGATTTACCCAAAAAGGATCTGTAGGATTATCTCCATAGGTGTTAAAATTTGGAAATAGAGTAACAGTATTTCCACTTACATCTACTACAGACTTAATGTCTGGAACTCCCCAAGGAGAGCCAAAAACAAATCCACCGCCATTGGCTGGTGTTTCAAATACATTGGCAAAACCTAAAAATGTTGCACTGCCATCAATAGTAACTGTGTTTTGACCTACCATAAAGGCAGATGCAAAAAGTAAACTTAATAAGGTAATTTTTTTCATAATCTTTAATTTTAAATTTATAATATTTTAGAAACCCTTAAGATTTAATTCTTATCTAAAAGAAAAATTAAAATTAGAATAAGAAATAAAATTTGATAACTAACTTTCAAATATATATCCTAAGATTAAATTTATTCATCTTTTATATATTACAAATTAACTACAACGATGTAGTTATATTAATTTACTTGTAATAAATGGGGGTGTATCCTTTAAATAATAAGATTTTGTATATGTTAAAGTTTTAAATTAACAGGAAAAAGTGCTTAATAAAGTTAAGATGTAGTGGCGATGTAGTGGTAATGTATGGGTAAAACCGGCAAATGTAATATGGTTAAATATCTAAAATATAATTAGTTAAATTAGTTTCATTGGGTAAGTTCATTTTTTTTCGTAATCGATACCTTTTAATCTCTACGCTTTTTGGTGAAATATTAAAAAGTGGTGCAATTTCTTTGGAAGAAAGATTAAGTCTTAAATACGCACACAATCTAAGATCATCTGGAGTTAATGCAGGGTGGTTTGTTTTTATTTTTTTAAAAAAATCTTTATCAGCATTATTAAATGCTTCTTCAAAAAATTTCCAGTCATCATTGCTGTTTAAATTTTTATCTATTATTTTCACTACTTTTTTAATATCTTTTTGATCTTGTGTAAATTGGTTTATTTCTGATTTAATACTATTTAGAAATTCATTTTTTTTAATAAGACTCATTGTTGAAATAGCAAGCTCTCTATTTTTACCTTCAATATCTTGTAACAATTTTTCATTTTTTAGTTTCATTAATGCTCTTTTATTTTCAGATTCTTTTAGAGCTAACTCTCTTTTGTTTTTTACCTCAATTTTGCGCCGTTGTTTTTTATAGTACGTTTTATAGATATTATGAATAATAATAATGGATATAATAAGCAATATGCAATAAAGGATTAGCATGCTATTAGAAAGATAAAATGGTCTATTAATTCTAAAAGGATAAATAGATATATTTGAAAAATTATCCTCTCCAATTCTGCCCTTTACCATAAACTCATAATTTCCGTAAGGGAGGTTATTAAAGGTGGCTTCACTACTGATCTGCCAAGAGCTCCAATCTTCCATTAAACCATTTAATTTATATTGATACTCTGAAGTATAATATTTTTCGAAAGCAGTTATACTAAAATTAAAATAAATATTGTTGTTTTTGTTTTCTAATTCAGGTAGTTCTTTTAATGATAAATGAAATGGCGGTTTATTGATTTGGTTAGCTGTTACTTTGTGTATAGTAAGCGAAGGATTTTGTTTTCTGCTATAAAATTGTTTTAAATCCAGTAAAAAATAACCTTGCGCATTTCCAAAAAGGTAATTATCATCTTTGTATTCAATAACATTTTCATAGCCAAGCATAGCATTTCTAGTGCTATTGGGAATGGGAATAGACAATATTTCTTGGGTTTTACTAACTTTACTTTGAGAAATATAATTTATAAATTGATCTGTAAAATTCCATATAGCTAATCCATCATTTGAAACTACTAATTTACCTGAGGTATAACTTGAAGTGTCGTAAAGATTGCTAAAAAATAAGTCTTTTTCAAAAGCTTTTAGTGAATTATTGTATTTCCAAATTCCTTTTTCATAAGCATAATAAACGCCATCTTTGTTTTTTACTAGACTTGAATAAAGACCTTTTTCAACAGAATTATCTTTTTGAATATTTGTTATATTGTTGAAGTCCTCATCCACAGTTAGGGTATAAATTCCTTTGTATTCGTGAGCAACTAATAGTGTATTTGAGTTTACAAATTCTATAAACTTAGAGGACATTTTAAAGCCAGTGAGGGTATTTCTATACCGCCATTCTCCTTTAATTTTTTCCAAAAGACTCACTCCTTGATAATTTCCTTGTAATAGCAAATTTTTATTTGCATCAACGGTTTTAAAACACCATGTGCCAAGGTTTTCTGAAATTTTCTTTAGCGTTGTATCTTCCACAATAAATGTGCCTTCATGGTGGCCACAAAAAAGTGTGTTGTCATAAACAAATAAGGACCATACTTGTCCTACAGAAGAATCAATTAAATTAAATTTGCTAGTATAATCATCGCTTAGTAAACGATAAAATAATCCTTGATTTGTGCCTAAATACAATTTATTGTCAAAAACAGCCGAAGCGTACACAGTACCTAATTTTCCACTATCATCATTAAATATTTTTATAGAAGATTTTAAATTAAGGCAATCAATTCCATTATCAAGTCCTAACCAAATATTTCCTATTTCATCTTCAAAAATTGAAAGCACCGTGTTGTTGCTCAAGCTTTGATTTTTAGTTATTTGAAAGTCGATTGACCCTTCTTTATTTAAGTAAATCACACCTTGCGATATGGTACCCAATATAATATCTCCAGATTTTGTTTGTAAGCTAGTGTAAACATTTAATGAGTTTAAAAAATTTGCATTATGATCCCATAATTTGGGATTTTCTTCTAAAGTATAAATGCCTTTTGAATTGGTTTGGACTAAAATGGTATGGTTAATTTTATAAATATTAATGATTAAGTTTTCTTTAAAAATGGGGTGGTCTGATACAAGTTCTGTTTGAGCGTTGGAGAGTTTGAATATGCCTGCTTTGGGTTTGCTTATATAAATGTCAGTTTCAATTTGAAACATTTTTGTGATACCTTCTTCCGAGTGAATTTTTTGGATTTCGCCATTTTGAAGGTTATAGATATAGATGGAATTTAAAGATTGAAACAGCAAAAAGTTAACGTAATGTAAAATAGTCCAAAATTGTTCATCTTCCGACATTTCATTTTCAAGGCCTTTGCTAAGGGAGGTGTATTTTAATGTCCCAGTTTCTTGTCTTTCCCAAAATCCAAACTCTTTATAACACCCGGTATAAATTTTTTGGTTAAGTACAAATACAGATCTTATTATACTTTTATTTGGCGATGGATAAAGATTCCATGAGTCTCCATTAAATTCTAATAAACCTTTATTGTTTGCTACATATATGAGTTTATCGTCTCCTTGACTTATAGACCAATTTTGATTATCAGCTTGATAGTCTTTTGAGGAAAAGGAAATTAATGGAGGAAGTTCTTGAGAAGAAGTCTTATTCCAAAATAAAAAAATCAAAAAATAAATAAAAAAGTATTTTACCTTCAAAATTTTGAAACTTAGTAAACAAATATACTTATTTTTATAATTAGCTATATGTATATTTTTTTTTAATATCAGAGAAATTAAGGTAGGTCACAAATTAACAATAATCTTAAAATCATTTTGAAACTACTTTATAAGTAATGTTAGTAAAAAAAATTTTTGTTTTTCAAAATAAGTTTTGGGTTTCTGTTTTCATTATATAAACCCCAGTGTTTTTCAGGCTCCATGGCATCATTAGAACCCTTCCAAGATTCGTCAAATGCTTCAAAAACAAAGGTCAGAATTTTCTCTTGCTCACTCCATTTCATCAAATCTTTTATATAAATTTCCTGTAATTCCTCACTTACATTGTGTGGTAGAATACCATTTCCATTTGAGTTTGTTGCCCAACCGGCCTCGGTGATTATTACTGGTTTATGGCAAAATTTTGATGCGACAGCGTGATAGTTTTGTTGTGTTACTTGAAGTGCATCGTGTATGTTTTTATACTCCCACACGGGATAGGAATGAATGGAAATAAAATCAATTTCAGCGACTAAGGGCTCTAATTTGTTTAACCACGGCACATAATTTTCACAAAAAGTGACTGGTTGTTTGGCTCCATTTTTTACCATTCGCACATATTTAATGACACTTTCTACAGAAACATAGTGATCTGTCCACTCCGCACAAGCTTCATTTCCCACAGAAAGTGCACATATTGTTTCAGGATATTGATTTGCAAATGAAATTAACTTATTGATTTGTGCCTTATTATATTTTTTATTTTGCTTTAATATTTCTTCTGAATAAACACCGCCCCAGGGACATCCAAAATTATTCATCTCGGCTACAATATAAGCGCCTAAAAGAACTTTAAAATTCATTTTTTCCTTTTTAATGACTTTTAAAACTGTTTTTGCGTGGAGGTCACAATCATAAATTCTCAAATATTTCCAGTGATTTTGAAGTAATTCTAAGTCTTCTTTTACTTCTTGATAAGTGGGGTATTCCCCTCCGGGTTGTTGCCCTTGCCTAAATCCTGAATAGCAAATGGCATTGCCGGATTGTAATTGTAGAGCCTTATATAAATTCATTAAAATTTCATTTTTTCATTTTTATCCCAAATACCCCAATAGGCACCCACATCACCTTCGGCACCCTCTTTCCAAGATTCATCAAAGGAGGAAAAGTAAAACACTTCAATACCGTTAGCTTGCGCCCAAAGTTGTGTTCTTATAAAATAATTTAAGGCATTCATATAGGATGGTGCAGCACCTTTAAAGCCATTGCCTTGACTGGGCCAGCCTGTTTCTGTGATAATGACTCTTTTGCCATTTCCGGCGGCTTTAGCTTGATGATACATTTGATTCATATGGTGTAAGGAATACTCAAACGGGCAGCCTTCCCAATAAGGATAACAGTTGGTGAGTATCACATCACATGCCTCAGTAATGCGAGGACGTGCTGAAAATTCATAATAAGCATCTACATAGCCCACAGGTATGTTTTTTGGGATGGCATTTTTCACTTGATACAAAAAATCTAGTAGTTCATCTTCACTCAAGTCTTTGCGGTACATCACTTCGTTGCCCACCGCTGCAATATCAACAAGTCCTTTGTTGGAGAGTTCAATTAAGCCTTCAATTTCGCGTTTGTTAATTTCTGGATTATCACCCAGCCAAGCTCCTACCAGTGTTTTTAAGCCCATTTTTTTGGCAATTTTTGGAATGTTCTCGTTACCATCTGTACAAGAAAAAGACCGAACCCAATTAGATACCGGTTGAAGAATTTTCATACGGCGATGCACCTGAGCTTCACTTATGATATCTCCGGGTTGTTGGCCATCTTCATATAAACTGAAACAAAAACCGTGAATACCACTATTTAAAATTTTATGGAGCAATGCTTTAAGTTCTTTTTCTGAAGATGCTTCAGGAAACTTAATTTCTTTAAACTTTAAAAGGTATTCGAGCCACCCACCTTCTAAAACTCTTTCTTTTCTGTATGACATACTATGGTTGTTTTTATATTAAATTTTAATCTTTTGTAAATTTAAATTTTTCATGAACGTCCCAAAGACCCCAGGAGGTTCCTGCCCACCCTTCATCGTGTATTTTCCAAGACTCATCAAATGAAGAGAAATAGAATAAGTCTACGTTGGCGTGATTGGCCCAATGTTGAATATTTATGAAATACTTCATCACATTTGTTTTTGATGGAACAGCTTCTTCTTCCACTTTTCCTTTGCCGGGCCAACCTGTTTCTGAGATAACTACTTTTTTATTTTGGGCAATTTCTTGTGTTTTTTGATACATTTCCTGAAGGTATAAGCCGGCATAGTCAATTTGCGCACCTTCCCAAAAAGGATAGCAATTAATCATAACTACTTCACAAACTTCAATAAGTGCCGGGCGGTTATAAAATTCATAATACACATCGACATAACCCACCGGAATATCTTTCGCTTTGTTTTTTACTTGTTTGATGTAATTGATGAGTTTTTCTTCCTGTTGGTCTCCTCTAAAGAGCACTTCATTACCAACTGAAGCCATATCTATCAACCCTTGTTCGATTAAATTTATAAGCGATTGAATTTCTAGATTGTTTTTTTCATCATTTTTACTTATCCAGGCACCCATGAGTATTTTGAAACCCATTTCTTTGGCAATGGCAGGTATTTTTTCGTGACCGTTTGTACACGAAAAAACCCTCACCCACTCACTATGTGGTTTCAAAACAGCAAGTCGTTTTCTTATTTGTTTTTCCGAGATAAAGTCGCCGGGATTTTGATTTTCTTGATAAGGACTAAAACAAATTCCGTGCAATCCTTTTTCAAATGTTTCAGTGAAGTGAGCTTGTAAAAGCTCTGCATCGAGTGAATCTACATCAATGGGTGTGCTGTAGTAGTTTGGAAATCTGTCGAGAACCTCAGCTTTTGTAAAACCTTTTATATTGATTTCGGGTATAATTCTTGCGGCTCCATATCCTGAAGGTTTTGGTTTTTTTCTTCGGGCTAATTCAGCTTGAATTTCATTGGCTCGCTGCTCGGTTAAATCATAATTGCGCATTACAAACATGGCGATGAGGGTTCCCATAATTGGAATACCCGAATAGAAAAGGCGCAACCCAGTTACAGCACCTTCTGTTTGTGATTCTGCACCAGGGACAAAGCCCACAGCTGAGATGATGACCCCGCTCAACAAGCCTGCAATGGCAAAACCAAATTTCACCATCCACCAATAGATGGCTCCAAAAATGCCTTCTCTTCTTTTTCCGGTGTTTAATTCATCTAAATCACAAACATCTGCTGTCATTGACATCATTAGGGTAAATAAACTTCCTATTCCAAAGGAAAAGAAGGGTAATGCAAAAATAAACATATAAGGTTTGCCGGGAATGAATAAAAACCACAGTAAGATGTATCCAATGATGGAGATTCCTTGCGACCAAAGAAAAGCATTTTTTTTGCCCATTATCCGAGACATTTTGGCTACAATGGGAATTACTAAAAACGTTGTAACTACAGCACCCAAACTACCAAAGAGTGTAGGCCAAATGCCAGCAGCTTCGGCATTTCCATTAAACAAATGATAGACAACAATAAAAAATGAAAAGGCAGCAATGGTGTTAAACGCATTGAAAATAAGAAATGTAGAAATACAGAGCTTTCTGAATGGTACTGAAGAAAAAGCTTCTTTAAAACCAATTAGGATTTGTTTAAAACTACTTCCAATAGTTTTGAAGGTAATAGGGGTTAGTGAGTTGTTATTTTTTGTTGACTTGCTTTTAATAAAAAAAGCTGGCATCATCGCTAATATAGTACAACTAACACCCACCCAAATTGCAAGGGTGCGGGTTGCTGTATCTGCATTTGGAAACCATTCCGGGTCATACATTACTACCCAAAACCAGGGGGCGATAACCCACGCCCACTGGCCAATCCATTGAGCAACGGCCATAATGTTTGTACGCTCATGAAAATTATCACTCATTTCATAACCCATTGCCACATAGGGCACACTAAAAATGGTTAAGCCTAAATAAAACACAAAAGACCAAAGCAAAAAATAATAAAAATTGTAATACATGCCATTTTCACGATACAATTGCCACATGATGATAAAGGAAATGCCCATGAGTATAGAACCAATAAAAACATACTGCCGCCTACGTCCCCAAACAGAGCGTGTATTGTCTGAAATAAAGCCCATTATGGGGTCTGTAATGGAATCAAATACTCTGGGTAAGAAAAACAAAATGCCCCACATCCATCCAGGAAAACCAAGATCTTGTACAAGCACCACCATAAAGATTCCCAATGCCGCCGGAAACATTTGATTTGCTAACATTCCCAAGCCAAAGGCCACTTTTTGACCAAATGCTACTTTACCGAGATTGCTTACTTGTTTTTCCATTTCATTTTAGTTTGGATTTAGTACAATTGTTTGAAGGGCTTCACCGTCTATGGCGATTGTTTTAGTAAAATTTTCAAGTTGCAAATTGAAATTTTTAGCTTCTTTTTCCTGATTTAAAAGCACGACTACAAAACTGCCATCGGGGTTTTGGACAGCAGTAACTAGAAGTGTTGCATCAGTACTTTTCCAACCAATACGTTTTGCACCGGGTCTAATAAATTTGCTGAAATGAACCATGGTGTAATACAAAGGGGTGAAATACACTTCGTTTTTTTCCGGATCTACAATCACTGGAGCAATACACCAGTTTTCAAACCAGTTGGGTCCTCCTTGTTTGTCGAGCACCATATTCCAGTCTATCCAGCCGTTTACCCAGTTATTCAAACAGCCTATAATGTCTATCGCATAACGATATACGGGCACATATTTTGGGTGAAGATATTTTTTATCTTCTGAGGCCCAAGTCCAGCCCCAGTCTGTGGCTTCTTTTTTCCAATACCAGGCATCATCATGCCAAACGGGCACTTGAGCATCAATACATGCCTCAGTTTGAATTAAATAATCATCATGGGCTTTTTGATGTGCATATTGCAATGCTTCCGGAAATACTTCAAAAGTACTTGCATACCAGTGAATGGCAGTTCCGTCAATGTATTTTGAGGATGCCTTATCAGCATACATCACATCTACCCATTTTTTGAGTTCATCACGATTTTGATCATAGCCTAAAATTTTTACATTTTCAAGTCCCTCATATTCCATTTTAGGACCTAAATATTTTTTGACAAAGTCGGTCATTTCTTGTGCTGTGTAGTGCATACTCTCCCAATTGTTTGAGTTGCCCAAAGGCTCATTTTCCAGGGTAATTCCCCAAATATCGATGCCTTCTGTTTGATAAGCCTGTATGTATTTTGCAAAATACAACGCCCAGCTGTCGTAATATTCCGGAATAAGTTTTCCGCCAACCCAGTTGTTGTTGTCCTTCATGTATGGAGGCGCAGTCCAGGGAGAGGAGATGATTTTAAAGCCTTGCGGCGAAATGGCTTTGGCTTCTAATATCATGGGAATAATGTCATCTCTGTCTGGCTCAATAGAAAATTTTTCCAATTGAAAATCATCAGGGTCATCAGAATAGGCATATTGGCTTAATGAAAAATCACAGGAGTTAATGTGTGTGCGAGTCAAGGAATAGTTTGCTCCATTTTCACTAAAATAGGCTTCAAGAATTTTAGTTCTGTTTTCTTGACTAAGTTGGTTGAGAAGATAGCCTGAGGCCTCGGTAAATGAGCCTCCAAAGCCTAGTATTTCCTGAAATGTTTCTTCAGGGTGAAGGCTGATATTGTTTTCTGAATTTTTCTGAGGAAATTCTGTAATAATTGCTAAATGATTTCCCGCTGAGGAAGTTTCATAGACTTCTATTTTCATTTTATTTGATTCTTGACAACTCACAAAAGATAGCATAATGACAGAAGCCCAAATCAGATTTGGTAATTTACTAAGTGAAAACTGTATGCCATTAATTTTTAAATTCATTTTAGTGGTTAATTTTTGGAGTATAAAGGAGGAGCTAAGGTTGCTTTAATAATTATAGATTCATCACCGTTTTGGGTTTTTCTAATGAGGTTGCCATTCCTTGTTAGACCTTCAAAAACTCCTCGATTTACGAGATTCCAGAGGGCATATTTTGCTTGACCATCAACAGTAAATAAACCAAAGTGGTTTTCAGAACCTGCTGGGTTTGCTGCGTCTTTCCAAGGTTCATCAAAGGCTTCAAAATAAAAACAACTAATGCTGTCTTTTTGGGTCCATTCTCGCATATGCTTATAATAAACTCCCTCTTTGTATTCATCGCAAGTTTTGGAGCCACCTGGGCCGAAATACCCATCAGAAGAGCTTGCCCAGCCAGTTTCACCAATATGAACCGGTTTGTCAACACCCAATGATTTCATATAGTTAATAACAGATTTGTATTGCTTTTGAGCGAAGGATTTAGCGCGTAACATTGCTGCGTCAATTTTTTCTAAATCACTAAGGTTTTCTTCACTTTCAGGCGTAAACCAAAAATCGGGATTGTAGTGTGTGTCAAGCATAGGGTAGGTATGCATCATGATAAAATCTACTGAGCGTATGAGTTTTTCTAAATCGGGGACGTGGTATTCTGAATCACCGCCACCCCATGAAGCAAAATTATCTGAGCTAGTAATCCACAATTCCTCCTTTAATTTTCCATTTTTTTTAAGGTCTTGTAAGTAATTAACCCACTTTAGAATGACTCCCGGCTGCACATAGTAACTTTCTGCCCATTTGACCATGGCTTCATTGCCAACGGCGATTGCTTTTACGATATCTGGGTATTGATTGGCGAGTTCTGCCGCACGCTTTATTTCCCATTCGTTATTTTCGTCTTCTTCTTTGTGATTGGGGTTGGCTTTAAAGGCATCTTTACAGTTTATCCACGCACCCACAACGACATACATTTTAAAATTGGGATTTTCCTGTTTTAGTTGGTGTATGGCTTTCAAAACATTTGAAGCGTGAGGCTTGTGTAATTTATAAGTGCGTAAAAGATGAACGCCCATTGCATGGAGTATTTTCAGGTCTTCTTTTAATTGCTCTACAGTGGGTTCACTATCGTGATTGGCATCGCGATAACCGCCAAATGAGATGGCTTTAAAGTTTGGATTACCAAAAACTTGTGAAGGACTTAAGCGACTATTTTCATTCATATGTGGGGAGGCATTTTTACAAGAAACAGTTATGAGCAGTATTAATATAAAGCCAGAAAGGTTAAATTGTATGTTATTTAATAGCCTCATTTTAAATATTTTGAGGTTAAATGCACGTCAATTTTTACAATTTCACCTGTTCTTTGGAAAACTTTATTGCTGTTTTCATTATTGAGTTGAAGTGAGGTTGGATTTTGCGTTTTCCCGTCAACAAAAGAGAGTATTAATGCTTCTTTTTCGCTTAGGGTATAAACAATTGGAATTTGACAATAAGTAAAGGCTAATGATCCTGCTGCTAACTCAATTTCTTGTTGGTTTTGATGAACGTCGATAAAAGAAAACAGAGCAGCCTCTTTTAAAAACTCTTCTTCTTTTCGCAGTAAACAGGGGTAAAAAAGAAGTTTGCCCTCGTATACAAAAACGCCCAATTCTCCAAATCGGCTAAGAATATCTTCTTTTACCTGTCCAGTCATACCGGGTTGTTGGGCTCCTTTACCGGCTGGCGTGTGAGAGTAAGGGTCTGTTGGAAAGGCCCCATAGAGTTTGGGTGATTTATGCACACCAATTCCTTCGTTGATTTCATAATAATGTTCAAGGAGTTTGCCAATTACTTCGGGGGTTTCGTTTTCACGAATGGCCTTCAGGCAACATTCCTGTACCGCTAGTTGCAATTTTGAAACCATATGCCAATAAATAGAGCCTAAACCTTCATAGCCATAAAAGGTTCCGGAACGTCCGGTAAATTCTTTGTGATTGAAAACCATTTCGAAAAGTTGCAATAATTGAGGGGTTTCTTTTTCAATCAAACGAGAATATTTAGACTGTTTTAAAGATTCTAAAGTGTGCTTTAATACACGGGCATTGTTAAAATTTCCGTTAAAGTGATAGTTGCCATTAATGTCTTTTTCTACAATTTGTGTATTACCGTCTTGCATCATTTTGACTAATAACTCAGAACTTTCAACGGTTTCTTTTGGGAGCACATTTTTCTCTAAAAAGGAGGGCAATTCTTTATTAGGATATAAAATATAGCTGTATTGGTCTGGTCTAAAGAGCTTACTTTTTTTGAGAGCATTGAGCACCGCTAGGCTTTCTGCTGAAGTTAAATACCCAGCGCTTAAAGCGGCTACTTGTCCTTCGAGCATTTCATTTAAATATGAAATTTGTATTTCATTTTTATTAGAAATGGTCATTAGGTTGTAAGCGTGGTAGAGGTTGTCGGGTCTTTTGTTTGCTCTAATAGAGTGATCAATGAAATTTAAGGTGGTTTCTATAAAAGTTTTTAGTTGACTTAGTTCTAACATACTTTTTCTTCCGCTAAAAGCCTTTTTGTAAATGGTTGTTCTGTAGTTAGAGGCTGATTGACCCACAGCATCAAGAATTATTTTTCTTTCAGAATCTTTAATGCTTCGTTTAAGTATATGGTCATGGTCTTTGAGTGTTTTGGCCACTTGATTAAAATAGGAGAGCAATTCATTTGAAATTTCTACTTGAGCGGGTTCAGCATCTGCAACAATTTTGTTGAAAAAGCTTAAAAAGCGTCTCAAATAGTAAAGTGTTACCATCGACACACCGTTTCCAACCAACGCATTGTTTGCATCGTTCCATTCGGGTCTTTGGGTGTTGAGCCATATGCCTGCTTCGGGAATAAAATTAGACACTTTAGCAAGAATGGTAGCCAACATTTTTTCGATAAAGTTAACTTTGCAAATAAACAAGTTTTCATCTCTAAGCAAAAAGCCATCTGCGCCCAATTCTTGTTTTTTGATGTTGAGTTTTTCATCGAGTTCATAATCAAACTCAATAGTGTCTTTGGGGTTTTTTACGAGGTCTTTATAGGGTTTTATTTTATAAGGAACGTTAGCATAAACAAATAAATCTTTATCAAAAAAACTTTGAAGAATGTCTGGTTTGTGGTTTTCTAGGGATTCTAAAAATTTTAGTAAATATATTATTTGATGATCTCCCCAATAACCAATATAGGACCAAGGATTGTTTTCTTCAATAACTTCCCAATCAAAACCATCTTTGGTGATCCGGTAAGGGTTGTAACCGTCAAAAGTGGTGGCGTTAAGAAATTTGTGAATCATACTTTCTATAAACTCTGGAAAAGCGGTAGATAAGGCTTCCCAGTTTTGAAAAATATCTCTCCAGTTTCCTTCATAATCTAATATTTTTGATCCATCTATTTCATTACGAGTATTGATGGAAAATTTATTCCAAGGTCTGCTTGGGTCGCCATGTCTTCTGCTAAATTTGAGGGGCATATACTCTAGACAAAGTCTTCTAAAGTTTTTATCGTCACTCTCAAGTCCTATTTTTTTTAAGCTAGTTAGGTCAAATATATCTGGAAGTGTTTTTAGAGTTTTTTCAGACGTTTTAAAAACTTTTTTGTTTGCGCTAGACAGGTATTTTTCAAAATCCCATTTTTCTATTTGATAGTTGTTATCAAAAACACCACCTCTCATTATATTAAACAAGGTATTTGCCATATGTCTAGTATCTCTTGCTTTGTCAGCAGTTAGTTGCAAGGCATCTGAGGAGGCAATTAGTTTTATTAGTTTTTGGGTTCCTATATTACTATCATCAAGTACATCTTGATAGAGTAGTGAATTGGTTTTGATTTTGTCAATTAGTGAAGCAATGGCGCTGTGGTTTTGGTTTACATTTGCAATTATCAGCCAGTCTTTTTGTGTGTAAGAGGAGAGGTTTATTTTTTTGTGAATAAAATAGGCTCCTTTTTCTGCTTTAATGTCGGTTTCTGAAATTAATGTTTTACCTTTTCTAAAATCCTCAAGTTGTAAATTTGAGAGGAGATAGGTAGGATTTTCTATTCCAATGGACCAAACTATATTTGCTTTTAGTGCTTCACTAGGTTCGGCTTTATCTACAATGATGGCGCTTAAAGCAAAAATACCTAAACCGCTATTTGCTTCTAACTCAGTTCTTTTATATGCATCAACCAGATTGCTGCTTTGATTTTGCAAATCTGCACTTACGCCATAAGGCATAACATTTTGAATGCCGTCTAATAGAGAGAGTTTAACCTCAAAATTGTTATTATTTATGAGCGAAGATTTTTTTACAAAACCATAGGTGTCTGATGAATTCCATTGATACCGGAAGGTAATTCCAAAAGTGTAATTCACTTCTTCAAAAATAATTTTGTTTCCGTAGCGGTTTTTGTAAAGATTTCGAGTAATCTGAAAATTTGCTTTGGTTCTTTTAGAAAATGGCTCCCATAGAAAATTGTTTTCATTTTGACGAACAATTACGAGAGTTTTACTTCCGGTAGTTCCGGCAGATTCGGTGATTTTATCTTCTGTATAATAAGGAAATAAGGCATTATTACTGTCTTTTCTTCCGGCTGTTAATCCTCCGTTGCTTGAAATAAACATCCAATGATTTGAATCACTTACTATATTCATAAAAAAAGGACGCATCGCATCGGAATTTTCTATTTTATAATACAATTCGTTATCTATTTCGACATAGGAGTGATTACTATTTTTGATTGATAAATCTTGTAATTCCTTTATTGTTAATTCCTTATTCATTATTTTTTAATAAAGCTATTAGATTATTTTTATAGAATACATCCAATTTTGAAGTTGTTAGGTTAATACGTTCATTATTAAAAAGGTCGGGATGATTTGTTTCCGACCTGTATTAATTAGTTTTGATTAAAAAAGTAGATGATTAGAAAAAATAGATAAAAAAATTTATTCATATACTCTTATATAGTCTACAAGCATTGTTTGCGGAAATAGCGTATTATCGTTTGGTGGTCCTACAAAAGAACCTCCAACGGCAACATTCATAATAATATAAAAAGGATGATTAAAAACCCAATCTCCAGGAACATCTGCTGGAGTAATTTGATTATATAAGGTATCATCTACATAAAAATTAATAAAATCTGGACCCCATTCTATCCCAAATATGTGAAAACCTGTATCAAATCTATCGTTTTCTAAAATAAAACCCTTTGAAACAGATTCACCTGCTGAATAACCAGGTCCGTGAACGCTGCCGTCTATTCTTATAGGATTTTGCCCCCTGTATTCCATAATGTCAATTTCACCACATAAAGGCCAATCGTTTTGTTCACAGTTATTGCCTAAAAGCCAAAAGGCTGGCCAAATACCTTGACCCCAAGGGAGTTGTATTTTGGCTTCAAATCGTCCATAAGTTTTTTCAAATTTGCCTTGTGTTTTTATTCTGGCAGAAGTAAAATTAGAACCTTGAAAGGGTTCTTGACGAGCAATGAAATGAAGCATTCCATTTTCAATTTTAATATTTTCTGGACGGTCTGTATAATACTGTAATTCATTATTGCCCCATCCATTGTCTCCAGTACCAATATCAAAAGACCATAGGGAACTATCAATTGTGCCGTCGTTATTAAACTCATCTGAAATAGAAAGTTTTGTAAAGTTATTTCCTATACTTTGAGTTTCATCGGTTGTACAACCTACTAGGATGGTCAAATAAATACCAACTAAAAAACGAGTGATTTTATATGTATTTTTCATAATCAAATTGTAAGTGTTTTTTCTTTTAATCTATAATTTGTAAATCATCATAGTAGTATGTGCTTCCATCACCTGGCAAATCAGCAATAAATTCGAAAAACACGACTATTCTAACAAAACTTGCAGAAGTGTTCATACCATTAAAGTCCCATTCTAATTCTTCCCATTCATTAAGAGTAGTTGTATTTGCGTCTAACTCAATTCCTACTGAATTGTCAACATTTTCAAGTCGTACTCTAATGGGAATACCACTTTTGGGTGAAAGTACTTTCATTCTGAATTTTTGAGAGTTTGAAAAATCTATTGGGGAATCGAGATTGAGTAGGGTGCCTGCAAAAAATTGGGATCCGGCAGTTTTAGTGGAACGCATCACTCTTGAAGTTGGATTTATTCCTTCAGGTAAAGGATTCGTTTCAATAACGGAATCTGCACCTTCAAACCCTAAAAAGTCATAGGCAAGAGTTATAGATTCAAAACCAATGGGCAGAGCTACTTGTGTTGCACCTGAATCATCCACATTAGGGGAAGGTGTTATAACATCTCTGTAATAATAAATATTGTCAACAAAAATATTTGATATGGTGGCATCAGAAACAAAAAATAAGAGTCCAATTTGATTTCTTGCACCTAAACCCGTAAATTCTTCTAGAGGAATATCAAGACTTGCCCATTGATTGGTTACTAATATAGAATTTGTGAAAGTTACAGAACCTGATGTTTCATTATTGCCAACATTATTTATTAATTGTATTTTAATAAAATCTCCCGGCTCTATAGTTTCTTGTACATTAATATCCACGTGAAGATGTGTCATTGTAGAGGCATTTATTGTTGGTACATTTAAAAATGTGCCTATACCCACAAAATTTAGGTCTGTATAATTTATTACTTCTTCACCTCCTATATTAATAGGTGGAGCTCCTCCTTGTGTGGTTTGCCCATCTCCATTAAAAAAACCATTGTAATAATCTACTGGTACATTGGTGTATGCATCGCTAAATACAGAAATAACATTTTCCGGAGCTCTAGTTGGGGTAGGAGCTTGTTCAAATTCTCCTAATGATTCTATAGTTAGAGATCCTGTGGCCTCTACATCGCCTAAACTTGCTCTTATTACTGTAGTGCCAGAGCCAATAATGGCAATTTCACCAAGGTCATTTACCGTTGCAACTTGTGGATTTGAAGAAATAAAATTAAAGTAACTAGGTGCAGCACTAACTGTTTGGTTTGATCCATTTTCAAGATTAAAAGTTTGAGATAAACCGGTAGTCATAATAGTTGAACCTGAAAAAGTTTGTTGGGTTATATTTTCACCATTAAAAATTTTTGGTCTTGGTTGTGCTATGGTTCCTAATTTTTCATATTTTAATTCATCTACCCAAAAAGTATAGCCATTTCCGTTTTCAGGACCTTCAGCATACCAAAAGAGACCTTTTTCTTCTATTAATTTTGAAGGATCAGGTATTGCAATTGTATATTTTTGCCAGTTAGTCGTTAATTGTAGGTTTTGAAGGGTGGTTAAATACTTGTTTTCACCAAAATCTTGACCAAAGCCTATTTCATTTATTGTACCTGCGGTGGTTGCTTTTGCCCAAAAAGTAAGGGCATCATACTCCGTTAGATCTCTTCCTGAAAAGTCGGGAAAAATGGCACCGGCAAAGGCGCCTAGGGGATCTCCTACATTAGGCACATCAAATCGCATTGAAGCGGTTCCTTCATATTTTTCATTGGTATCCACATTGAAGGCATCAAGTCTTGAACCTGCAAAGGGTAAATATTGTAAACCAGCACTAAAGCCGTCTATAAATACTTCTGGATTATTAGAAAATCTTGCTTCAACAGCATCTTGTGTAAGATCTCTATCACAACTAAATGATATGAGAAGAAGTCCTAGTGTAGTTGTGGTTATGATATATTTTTTCATCCAATTTTTCATCTGTATAGAATATTAGTTTTTTAAGCGGAACAATTAAAAAGTTTTAATAATCAGTTGAATTTGTTTATTAAAATACTTTTTTATTTAGATTATTTTATTTTCCAATGTTTATATGTATGTAGGTTCTTATTTCCCATTCTTGCCCATCGTCAAAGCCAACAGGGCTAAGGGGTGGTTCGCCAAATTCAGGGCCTTGATTAGGTAAATACCTTGGGGAATATTTATTTAACGATCTCCAAGTTCCTTTTATGCCTGCACGAGTATTAGGCAAAATAAACCAATTGGGTTTGCCTAAAGAGGTGGAAATATCAAGCATGAGCTGAATAGGGTAAGTAAGGTTAAAATCACGATGGTAGTCAAAAGGTCCCCAGTCATTTATTTTTAAAGCATTTACTAATTTAATATTCTTGTAGATAAGTCTAATGTCTGAACCAAAACGGGTAATCATTCTCGAGTCACTTCCATTTGCTTGTCCGTTTCCGTAATATAAATTAGCAATAAGACCCAATTCGGGATTTACTTTGGATACGATTCGAGTATTAATTTCCCACAAGTCTTCTTCAGGAGCTGAATTTGGGAAGGCAAAAGAGGTTCTATTACTTAGAAAACCAATTGCAGCGTCTTGAGTGGTAGGTAAATGACGATAAACAAAACCTGCACTAAAAGCAATTTTAGCATCTTCGGCTATATCATTGTCCCACTCATACATCCAAGTTGCAGGGGTTGGGTCAAAAGTGAATAATATTTCACCGGCAACGGTTTCTCTGTTAATTCTAACAGCAAAGGGGTCGTCTTGAATATTTCTGAGTCTTCCCGGACTATTTACATCATTGGGCATTGCGTCAACAATTGGTTTTTGCCATAGAAAGTTTGGAGCTATTTGTAGTTTTCCATATGTATAAGTAAATCCTGACAAGAAATTTGTTTGATTTCCACTGCCACTATCTTTAAGTGTCCATCCTGTATATGTACGTGTGTAATCGCCACCGCCGTTAGCTACTATTCCCATTGCTGCAGCTTGCGCATACCAATTAAAACGGCCTTTTGAAAATGTTATTTTTGCTTTACCTCCCCAATTGTCTTTTGAGGATACTCTGTCTTCTATTATGTTGTAGTTTCCAGGTTGTCCTTGTGCAATCTGAAATTTTCTGCCGTTTAGGGGTTCTCCTGCCCAAATACCTCCAATTTCAAGACCCAAGTTGCCTATTTTAGTCTTTAAATGTAGGGTTGCCCTTCTTGTTTTAGGAAGGGGAATAGCAATGGAAGAAACGATAGAGGATGCATTATCAATGTCTTCGTGGTAGATACCAGTTATATCTACTGAGCCAATTTTACGGCTATATTTTAATAATGCAGCAGGATTTGCTCCCCACCATAGTTGTGGCCCATAAGCTGCTTTTAATCCATTAAAAGATTTTTTACCATCGATTTCAAATCCTGAAATTTCACCATTGTATAAATCCAAATTAGGACCATAATTAGCTTCTGGATATAGACCAAAAAAATCACCTTCATAACCCCAATGGTAATGTCCTGTTCTATAAAATGCTCTAAGGTCAAAATCTTTGCCAACCCATTCAAAATCTGCATTATATATTTGAACACGGTTCACATCAGTAAATTCAACAGTACCATTTTCAGAATTTACAGTAACATTTCGACCCCTGTTTTCATAAAAAATTTCATCGATTGGGTTTTTGGCAACATTTCCTAAAACACTTACATTCACATTTGCTCTTACATTTGCAGCAGGTTTACCTTGAACACCTATGTAATAAGACTGTGTGTGGTCAAAGCCTAATTCGTTAGGAAATGTAGATGTACTTGGGTCATCAGAATTTGGAGTGGTTATTAAATTTCCTCCTGTATTATACGTAGTAAATTCTGCTCTTAGATTGCTTATACTTAATTTTTCATCACCTCCTAATGCCGCTTTATCTCCTCTGGCTTTTAAAACAGCATCCATTAAAGAAATAGAATTGAAGTAGTTTTCTATAAAATCAATATCAACTCCTTCTTCATATGGGTTTAATTGATGTGCTTCTTTCAAAGTATAATAGGCTGCTCTTGGATAGAGGTCATAAAGACCTCTTGCATTTGTTTGACCTTTGGCGGCTATTCCAAACCACTCTTCATTCATATTGTTTTCCCCTTCAATAAAATCTCTTTGGTAACCACCGTTAGACCAAGAGGCATTGGTATCGTGGACATCTAAGTTTTTAGTTTGTCCAAATTTCCACCAGCCATCGCTAAATTGAAATGTAAATCCACCTATAGAATTACCTGTTTTACCTAATCCGGCAGCATTTTCATAGATTTCTTTCCAATTTCCCTTCATATAGTATGCTTGAGAATATTGGTCTTCTTGATTTTCTATGGCATTAAATGCATCAGCCCCAAATTCTGTAAAGAGAATAGGTTTGTTATACTCATCTTTTGCTCTTTGAAATGCGTCACCAAAAGAAATTCCCCGATACATATTGGTTCCTAAGACATCTATGTCTGGACATTCTTTTGCCAATAAGTCCATAAATAACAAGTCACCATTGCAAATAGCGATAGGATGCTTTGTACTTATTTGTTTCATAGCAATAGCGGCTTCATTAAATAATTGATACATAGCTTTAGCTCTTGCAGTAGATTTTCTATCTTCTATGGGTATATTTTCTGTTTCAGCTCCATCCCAAAATAAACCGTAATTATTTTCATTTCCGAGTAAAAACATTAATACTCCTGGGGTATCTTGATATTCTTTAACTAAATCTGTAACTTCTTTTAATAATATTTTTCTTGTGCGAGGGTCAGCATATTCCGTATTTGGTGTCCAAGAGCCGTCAATAGTCAATCCATATCTACCAAAAGCGTGATTAATCATCGTATAAATACCATAGTTTTCATATATGTATTCTATCCACTTTGATGGAACACCAGTATATTGTCTTATGGTATTAACACCCAAGTTTTTAAGTAAACCCATTTCTGAATCCAAAGCAGCTTTAATAAAGTCATCAGGTTGCTTCCATAAACTGTAATTATAATTTGTTCCTATTGGAAAATAATCCCAATTCATTCCGTTTACTAAGAAAGGTTTTTCATTAACAAGTAATTTAAAACCATCATTATTTGATTGGATTGAAACAGTTTTTGATTGCATATAAGCATTTGCGGATAAAAACAAAAGAAAAAAACTTAAAATTATATTTTTCATGAAGGTATGCATTAGTTGAAATTTAGTTTTTACTGCTGTATTGAAAAGAAATTTAGTTTAATAAACCATTATATTATTGTAAAATTAGGGTTGCTTCGTTTGAATTCAAAAAAAATCACCTTAACAAAATGCATACAGATTAAATAAAGAAAGAATGTTTTATTAAATAAGTAACTTAATAAAGGTATAAATAACAAGTGTTTATTTTATGAAATCATATTAAAATTGACAGAAGTATATTCAAAGTTGTGGTAATGTATAGGTAAATTATTCAAAAAGTTAAGGATAATACCATTTTGTATTTATTTAAAAAGATTATTGTTAGTATTTTACGCAAACGATATAGTAAAATCTTATTAAATAATATCATTTAGTGATGTTTTAAAATTGCCTTTCATACATTGTAAAAGTGTAACCTAGAGTATCAAAAAACACTTTTAAATTTTAAAAATAAGTGGATATGTAAATCTTACCATTTTAATTTTTTTGCTTAAATTTCTTGCTAGAAAGAATTAGTATTTATAGGGTTTTTACACAAAATGTTTTTACTTCTATCTCTAGCACCATTAAAATAATAAGATTTTTTTGATTATGAGTGTTTTTTCATTAAATTATAGAAAATTGTGTTTCTATATATAACCATAATTTTTATCTATTTAAAAACAAATTTCATAAATAAATATTTTACTAGTTTAGCAACTGTCATACACAAAAAACCAATTTTATTATGGATACAAACAACAATAAGTCGGAATCCGCTTCCAGTAACAGTAATTCTACAAACGACCAAGAAAAATGTCCGTATATGGGTGAAATAAAAAAACAAAGCGCTGGCACGAGTAATCGTGACTGGTGGCCTAACCAATTGCCTTTAAATATTTTGCGTCAAAACTCTTCTCTTTCAAATCCAATGGATGAGGGGTTCACCTATGCCGAAGCGTTTAAGAGCCTAGACCTACAGACCATAAAAAAAGATATAGTCACTTTAATGACCACGTCACAAGCGTGGTGGCCTGCAGATTATGGGCATTATGGACCCTTCTTTATACGTATGGCATGGCACAGTGCAGGCACATACCGTATATCTGATGGAAGGGGTGGTGCCGGTTCTGGTAATCAGCGTTTTGCTCCATTAAATAGTTGGCCAGACAATGCAAACCTCGATAAGGCACGCTTACTTCTTTGGCCAATAAAACAAAAATATGGTAAGAAAATTTCCTGGGCAGACCTGATGGTTTTAGCCGGAAACTGCGCATTGGAGTCCATGGGTTTTAAAACTTTTGGATTTGCTGGTGGAAGAGAAGATATTTGGGAGCCTGAGGAAGATGTGAATTGGGGTTCTGAAAAAGAATGGTTAGGCGACAAACGCTATTCCGGTGATCGCGAATTAGAAAATCCTCTTGCTGCAGTTCAAATGGGATTAATCTATGTGAATCCGGAAGGACCTAATGGAAACCCTGATCCACTTGCAGCAGCGATAGATATTCGAGAGACCTTTAAACGAATGGCAATGAATGATGAAGAAACTGTTGCGCTTATTGCAGGTGGTCACACCTTTGGTAAAACCCACGGAGCTGCTGATCCTAATAAATATGTGGGAGCAGAACCTGCAGCTGCGGCAATTGAAGAGCAAGGACTTGGTTGGAAAAATTCCTTTGGAAGCGGAAACGCCGGCGACACCATTACAAGTGGTCTTGAAGGTGCTTGGACCACTACACCAACCAAATGGAGCAACAACTTTTTTTGGAACCTTTTTGGCTACGAATGGGAATTATCTAAAAGCCCTGCCGGCGCACATCAGTGGATACCAAAACACAATATGGGTGCAAACTCTGTTCCCGATGCACACGACCCTTCTAAACGACATACTCCTGTAATGTTAACTACAGACATTTCTTTGAAAATGGATCCTATATATGAGCCAATTGCAAGACGTTTTCATGAAGATCCTGATGCGTTTGCAGATGCATTTGCTCGTGCTTGGTATAAATTAACACATCGCGATATGGGTCCTATAACTCGATATCTTGGTCCAGAAGTGCCTAAAGAAGAACTCATCTGGCAAGATCCTGTACCTGCTGTTACCCATAAACTTATTGATAATCAGGATATTGAAATGTTAAAAGCGAAGTTACTAGCTTCAGGGCTTTCTATATCTGATTTGGTGACAACTGCTTGGGCTTCTGCATCTACTTTTCGTGGTTCCGATAAACGTGGTGGTGCAAATGGGGCACGACTTCGACTTGCACCACAGAAAGATTGGGAAGTGAATAATCCAAGTCAACTGGCAAAAGTGCTTAAAACACTAGAAGGAATTCAAAATGATTTTAATAAGGTAGCTCCTGATGGTAAACAAGTTTCACTAGCCGACTTGATGGTATTGGGTGGAAGTGCTGCAATAGAAAAGGCAGCCAAAAATGCTGGTCATTCAGTAATAGTTCCTTTTAACCCGGGTCGTACAGATGCCTCACAAGAACAAACCGATGTGGAATCTTTTGCGGTTCTAGAACCTAATGCGGATGCTTTTCGAAACTATGTGAAACCTAAATATGTCCTATCACAAGAAGAAATACTGGTAGATCGTGCGCAATTAATGACGCTTACTGCACCCCAAATGACTGTGCTTATTGGTGGTATGCGTGTGCTAAATGCAAACTATAATAAATCGCAACATGGAGTGTTTACTAAGCGTCCCGAAATGCTTACCAATGATTTTTTTGTTAACTTATTGGATATACATACGAGTTGGAAAGCAACAACAGAAGTACAAGATGTGTTTGAAGGACGTGATCGTGCCACAAACAAATTGAAATGGACAGGCACTCGTGTGGATCTTATTTTTGGATCCAATTCTGAGTTGCGCGCTATTGCTGAAGTGTATGCATGTGCAGACTCGCAACAGAAATTTATTGAAGACTTTGTGGCGGCTTGGACTAAGGTGATGGATTTAGATCGCTATGATTTGGCTTAATTTTGAAAGATTTGATAACTTATAAAAAGGGAGCTCGGCAACGGATTCCCTTTTTTGTTTTAATGGTTGTATGCATTTTTTAGAATAAAAATCTGTCCCTTTTTTTAACCTTCTGTTTTTTGAAGGGGATTTTTAATAAACGTTTGTAACAAAATAGCAATAGCCATCACTAAAGCACAACCGAATAAATTCAACCACAAATAAGGCATCCAGTCCATATACCATCCATAAATAACGATAACTTGGGTGATTAGGGCGGCTATAAAAACTGCTTGTCCTTTTACATAACGCACAAAAAAGGCTAAAAGAAAAATGCCTAAAACGTTACCATAAAAAATAGAGCCAATAATATTAACCAGTTGTATTAAGTTGTCAAATAAATTAGCCACACAGGCAATACTTATTGCAATAATGCCCCACAATAAAGTAAACCATTTAGAGGTTTTGAGGTAGTGGGTTTCGTTTTCTTCCCGGCGGAGGTTTCGTTTGTATAAATCCATAGTAGTGGTGGTTCCTAAGGCATTAAGCTCAGAGGCCGTTGACGACATGGCTGCGCTTAAAATAACTGCTAAAAGCAAACCTATAAGTCCGCGAGGCAGGTTGTTTAAGATGAAATGAATAAACACATAGTCTTTATCATTAGTTTCCACCAAGGCACTGGATTTAGCAATGAGTTCCTTAGCTTCATTTCTAATGGTTCGGTCTTTTTTGTCTAACCGAATAATCGTTTGCTGCATGGATTTTTTTTCTGTTTCCTTTTCCGAAGCCACATAACGATACATGGCTTGTTGTTTTTCTTCAAAATTAGACAATTGTTGTGTTTCTAATTTTTGATATGCTTCGCCATATTCTGAAGTAACCACACTTTTTGTAGCCACCGGATTAAAATTCAGAGGCGAAGGATTAAACTGGTAAAACACAAATACCATAATGCCCACTAACAGAATAAAAAACTGCATAGGCACTTTAAGAATTCCATTCATAATAAGCCCCATTTGGCTTTGTTTTACTGATTTTCCGGAAAGATAGCGCTGCACTTGGCTTTGGTCAGTACCGAAATAGGAGAGAGCTAAAAAAGTTCCGCCAATAATGCCGCTCCAAAAGGTGTAACGCTTCTGGTTGTCAAAGTCGAAGGAAAAATCAAGAATATTCATCTTTCCGCTTGCCCCGGCAATATCTAATGCTTTGCTAAAGGTGATGTTTTCAGGAAGGTATTGGATAATGATAAAAAAAGCGGTAAACATTCCTGCAAATATTACCGCCATTTGTTGTTTTTGGGTAACACTCACGGCATTGGTACCACCAGAAACCGTATAGATAATTACCAAAATACCAATAAATATGTTTAAAAAAATAAGATTCCATCCCAATACTGCCGAAAGGATAATGGCAGGCGCAAAAATGGTAATTCCGGCAGACAAGCCGCGCTGAATTAAAAAAAGCATAGCGGTTAAAGAACGTGTTTTTAAATCGAATCGGTTTTCTAAAAACTCATAAGCGGTATAAACTTTTAATCGATGGTAAAGCGGTATAAACACCAAGCAAATAACCACCATAGCAATAGGAAGTCCGAAATAAAATTGGACAAAACCCATACCGTCGTGAAATGCTTGACCGGGAGTGGAAAGAAAGGTTATGGCACTAGCTTGTGTAGCCATTACCGAAAGTCCAATGGTCCACCAACCCGATGTGTTTCCTCCTTTTAAAAAGTCTTCCACGTTTTTACTGCCACGAGTTTTCCAAACACCATAACTTACGATAAAAACAAGGGTAGTGATAAGTACAAACCAATCTATAAATTCCATACTAAGCGAGTGAAACCATTAGTAAATAAAACAAAAGAATATAAATAGCATTAGCAAGCAATACCAGTGTATATGCTTTTTTCCAGATGTATTTTTCAGAAGGTATGTTCATTTGTGAGCGATAAGGTCATTTCACTATTCCGATAAAGATAACAAATTTGCAAACAATCGGTAGGCTCCGGAAACCCCGGCAGGCAATTCTCTAAAGAAACTCAATCCGGTATATATAAAATGCCCTTTTCCGTGTTTTGCAATAAGTAAGGCACCTTGGGTAGGAGTTTCTCCTTGGTCGTTCATTTGTAAAATGGGAGTAAATTCTTTTCCCCATTCGTTTGGAAAATACAAGCCTCGTTCTTGTACCCAATTTTCAAAATCTTTTTCAGTTATCTTGTTTGGGGTTTGTAAAACAGGATGATTAGGATGTATAAAGGTCACTTCGGCAAACTCATCGGTAACGCGATCATTGGACAGTTTTAGTGGGTATGGAGTTAGGTTATCGGTTACTAATCCTCTGGAAACATTGTATTGCATTAGTAAATTGCCACCGTTTTCCACATACTTAAAAAGTATTTCTTGTTTAAATTTTAATGCCTCTACCACATTGTAAGCTCTTATTCCTACTACAATCGCATCAAATTGTTTTAAATTTTCAACCGTCATGGTTTCGGCTTGTATTTGGGTAACTTGATATCCTATTTGTTCTAAAGCAGAAGGAATTTCATCGCCTGCACCGGCTATATATCCTATGTTTTCTCCATTTTTGTGTAGGTCAATGCGTGCAATTTTAGCCTCTGCAGGTATTAAAACATGTTGAAAAGGAATGTGCGGATAATCGATAGTAATCCTTTCTTTGTTATAAAAAGAATCTCCCACTTGCATCAAAATATGTAACTGACCTTCCTCTTGGCTTTTTGGAGGAGTAACCGTGAATAGAACTTCTTTTTCTTGGTCTTTTTTGTCTAAAAGAAAGGTTTGTGGGGCACTTACTTGCCAGCCTTCAGGGCATTGTAAGATTATGGTTCCGGAAAGATTGTCTCTGCCGGACTTTATTACAACCGGAATTTGTCTGGAGGATGCATTGTCAAAAATAAGCACCTTTTCTTTAAAACTGCCGTAAATTTCAGGCAACACTTGAAAAGGATGATATACCTCGCCCAAAACAGGACTGTTAAATTTATAAACGATATCTTTTTGGAAAGCAATTTCTTCGCCTGCAATGTTTAATATAAAAGTTATTGGCTCGTTTGGGTTAATGCTGGGAAGTCCTATTTCTTCTCTCTTTTTTACATTATAAAGGCCAAGTCGCCCTTTTTCTTTTAACCAATAAGGGGAAGTATATTGCGCTGTTTTTGGAATGATGATGTTATATTCTAAATTTTTACGTTCATTATTGTTAAGAGGAACCTTTTCAAAAAGTAGAGGTTTTTTGTCATACGAAATGGCTACTAATTCCATGGGAATATTTGATCTATTGATTGCTTCCACTTTTATTTTTATAGAAGAAGCGGGACAAGTATATTGCATTTCGGCAACTGCCTCCATAAAAAGACCACTGCAAGCAGCGATAATGTTTTTAATTTCTTTTGTTTTTTGAATGCCCCAATAATCGGTTCTGTTTTTTAGTAAGCGGTATGCTTTTAGTAATTCTGGTATGCTGGCAGCAGGATTTTTAAAATCAAAATTATCTTCTACCGGAATTAAAATTTTCCCTATAGCATTACCACCTTCTATTCGTGTCCAAGTGGTGTTTATGCCTTCAAAGAGGTTAGAAGGAATTTTGGGCATGGCCCCTTTTAGAAGTTCTAAATATTCCTTGTCCTCGCCGCGTATTCCTGTATTTCCAAATCCTTGTGATTGGTGTTTGCTTCTGCTTAGGGCAGCAATTTCACCATCAGAAAGGCCTAAGGAAGGGTAATAGGTTCCTGTTTTTAAACTTACTAGGTTTGATTTGTCAGCTTTATCAAAATTTTCCTGGCTACCATAAAACCACCAAGATGTATTAAAAAATAAGCGTTGGGCTTGCCATATAGTATAGGTTTGTAATTGATTGGGATAAGCAGTTTTATTGTTTGCCAACGCAAAGGCTTCCATACCTAAAATTGCTGAAGCCGTGTGGTGACCGTGTGTTGTGCCTGGTGTTCTGTGGTTAAATCGGTTAATAATAATATCTGGTTGAAATCTTCTTATTGCCAAAACAACATCGCTGAGAACGTCTTCTTTCCCCCAAATAGTAAAAGTTTCCTCCGGGTTTTTAGAATAACCAAAGTCGTTAGCACGTGTAAAAAATTGTTCCCCTCCATCTGTTTTTCTGGCTTCTAGAAGTTCGTTTGTGCGAATTACACCTAAAAGCTCGCTTAGTTCTGTGCCTATTAAATTTTGCCCTCCATCGCCACGTGTGATGGAAAGATAAGCAGTTCGAGCTTTTACATCATTAGACAAATGCGAAATAAGCCGAGTATTTTCATCATCCGGATGTGCTGCAATGTATAGAACGGAGCCTAAAAAGTTGAGTTTTTGAATGGCTTGATAAATTTCAGAAGATGTAGGTTTTTTTGGTTGCTGTGCGTGGGTAGGCGCAAGGAATACAAGAAAAAGTAAAAGAAAAAAAGATTTTTGCATAGTATACAATATTAATCGTGGGTTTTAGTTAGATTTTTTTCTTCCATGTTCAAAGGATTGTCTTGCCGATAGTGGTCAGTAGCAGAAATTAAAGTAACCCCTTTTTGAAGCATTAAGTTGTTGGGATAGGAAAGAATTTCGCCGGTATCGGTGCGTAAAATAACTTGAAAGGTTCTAATATCTTCAATGGTAAGCGTATCGGCGACAAACTCTTTGTCGTGAATTTTTATTCTGTCGCCAATTTTGTAGGGAAAGGTGAAAAACATAATAATACCGCTGGTAACATTACTTAGGATGGACCATTGAGCAAAAAATGCAACGCCAATAATGGCGAAAACTGAAGAAAAAACCAAGCCTATATCTCTAAAATCTACTCCCCATATTAGAATGAAAACAAACACAATTAAAAAGATAATAGCAAAGTCGATGTACTTAACTATCAAGTTGGTGCGTTGTTCTAGACGTTCAATTTTTCGGGCATAACTTCTAACCAAGCCTATTAAAATAGAACGGGCAATGATTAAAACTACAAGTGCAATTGCAGAATAGATAATTTGAGTAATAAGGAAATCGGTATTCATGATTTACGTTTTATTTATTCAAAAAGAGATTCTCTTAAAACCTCGTCATTTCGTTTGTTTTTACTCCAATAAGCAGATTGTATTTGATTACGTTTTGTTGCTTTTGTGGTAAATTTGCCAATTTTTTCTTCCCATTTCTCAATGACATAAGGTGCTTCTTTTTGAAACCAAATACTAAGAGATCTATCAGACTTCGGATAGGAAATAGTATAGTTAATCAAAGACTCTTCCTCAGTTAAGGTAGCGTTAGCTAATTCTGCTTTTAGGTTTTTGTGTCGCAATTTAGCATATTCTAAAGAAGGAATTACGCTTATTTCTCCAACAGGTAGTGCAGTAGGGTCTATTCGTAATAAGGTCCAAAATTCCTCTTCTAACCAGGTTTTTTCTAAAATAAAATTTTGATCTGCTTCATTATCAAAATAGGAGTGTGAAGTTATTTCAAACGCATTTCTATTGTTCAGCTGTGCATACGTTTGTCCGCACCATTCTTGTATGGAAGTAGAAATTTTAAGTGCGTGGGTTTCTTCAAAAATGGGTATAAAAGTACTCGTCATAATAGAGTAAGGATAAATTCCGGTTAAGAAATTTTTTGTACTGTTAAGTTTAAGCACCGGTATGGTTAAGTCGTTTTTTTTATTTGCTTTTACCTGCGTGTCCCCATGAAAATCTTCCGTAACATAAATAAGAACAGCCGAGCCATCACGCATTTCGCCATATCGTTCTTGTTCTAGGGTGTAGGAGGTTATTTCAGCAGTACCACTAAACCAATAACTTTTAAAATCTTCAGAAATCTCTCTTTCTGTATTGGAAATAGTGTTTTTTTCTTCACTTTTTGTACAGCTTTGTACAAAAAAAATTGCCGAAAGTAATAGTAAAATATGTAAAATTCGCATGGTAATAATTTTAGCCTAAAAATAGCATAAAATCATTGGCTGGCAAATTTCATTAACGTTTTATATACAAGATGCGTTGGAAGCCCCATAACGGTATTGTAAGAGCCTTTTATTTTTGTAATGCCGATGGAGCCTATCCATTCCTGAATACCGTAAGCACCTGCTTTATCTAATGGGTTATATTTTTCGATATAATAGTTAATTTCTTCGTCAGTCAATTTTTTAAACCAAACTTTCGTGGTATCTGCCAGAGTTATCTGTTGGTTGGTGGTAGTAAAACATACCGAAGTTATGACTTGATGGGCACTTCCAGATAGCGATTGTAGCATAGCAAAAGCATCCTTCGATGAAGTTGGTTTTCCTAATGCTTTATCTTGGTGCCATACAATGGTATCGCTGGTAATAAGGATGTCTTTTGGTCGTATGTTTGTATAAACAGATGCTTTTAATTGCGCTATATAATTAGCTATTTCTAAGCCCTTTAAATGATTTGGATATATTTCCTCTACAGGAATTAATTGCACTACAAAATCGACACCTAATTCTTTAAAAAATAGTTGTCTTCTTGGGGAACCGGAAGCCAAAATTATTTGAAACTTTTTTAGTTTTTCTGCAAGCATATTATTTTATTAGGAAGGGATAAAGGGTTAAGGATATAATGCCGAAAACCATAATCAGTTTTAACCAAGCTGAAAGTTGTTTAAATTCTGATTTTTTCTCTGCTGCATAAACTTTAATACTCACATAAATTAAAGGACCAACGATAAAAATCAAGAAATAAAGAAGCAGTAATTGTTCCCGGTAAAGAGTGGTGTACATATAAAAAAATAGCACAACGATGCTACTTATGGTAAGAAAGAAAACCACTTTTGAAGTTCTTTTTCTTCCTAAAAGTATGGGAAGTGTTTGATACCCTCCATTTTTATCGCCATCTATATCTTCCATGTCTTTGACTATTTCGCGGATAAAGGTCATTAAAAATGCAAAAAAAGCGTACGCTAACAGGATAGTGAAAATGTTAGATAGGCTCTCACGGTTTGTATCAGTTATTGCAGGAAATAAGTCAAACAAACCAACAACAACAATACTCATAGCAACTAAAAAGGAAACCAAAAGATTCCCTACAATTGCAATAGACTTAACATAAGTGGCATACAAATATAACAATGCCGAGAAAACAATAAAAAGTGCTGCGAAGCTTGGTTTTCCAATGCTATTGGCTAAATAAAAACCAATACCTACGCCAATAACATTTAAAATTAGATAGTAATTATAACCGGTTTTTTCAGTTATTTTCTTTCCTATGAGTACTTTTTCTGGTTTGTTAATTCTGTCGATAGCTACATCTTGAATGTCGTTGATAATGTTTCCGGCAGCTGCAATACAAATCGTTGCTATTAGTAAAAGATAAAATTCAAATGGTGCTAAAGAAGTATCGATTTGAAAAGGGATAAAAAGTGCATATTTAATTACCACCTGAACGAGTGCAAGCATCAACAGGTTTTTATAACGAATAAGGTTTAGAAAGTGTGCCATGTGGTTTAGAAGCTAAACTATACTTAAAAAAAATTAGTAGATATTGGCATCTATTTTAATTTCCCATTTGCCTTGCACTTTCATTACTTGTTCAACAACGTCTCTTACACAACCTTCACCGCCTTTTTTATGCGAAATGTATTTAGAAATACCTTTCACTTCCGGAACAGCGTCTTGTGGACAAGTAGGCAAGCCCACTTCTTGCATTACATAATAATCGGGTATGTCATCGCCCATATAAAGAACGTTTTCTCTTTTAATACTATACACGTCTAAATACTCATCCATTGTTTCTATTTTGTCGTGTACAGATAAATAAATGTCAGTAATCCCTAGGTCGCGCAATCGAAGCCGAACACCCTCATTACTTCCACCGGAAATAATACACACGTTAAATCCTTGTTTTATAGCTGTTTTTAGCGCATACCCATCTTTAACATGCATTTCACGCAATAATTCACCTTGCGTAGTGATGGCAACTTTTCCGTTAGTTAAAACCCCATCCACATCAAAAATAAAGGTGGTGATGTGTTGCAGATATTCTTTATAACTTTTTTCTTCCATATTGGTTTGTGATAGCGTTTGACAGTAAGCTGTAAATTTCTTTGTGTTCCTGCAAATGTAAAATTTCTAATTGTTTTGCCATTGTTTTTTTGTCATTTCGTTTGGCAGGTCCCGTTTGCATAGCACTTGGAATTCCGTCATCCAATTTTCGAGCGGTTTCTTTAATTAATGGCTTTAATAAATCAAAAGGGATATCGTTTTTAGTAGTTAATTCGTACCCAATATGGTATAAATGGTTTACGAAATTACAAACAAAAACAGCTGCCAGATGCAGTTTTTCTCTTTGTTCCGAAGTAATATTATAACATTTTTCGGAAATGCTTCTGCCTATTTTTTGTAGTAATTGCAAGTCGGTTTCATTCTCTGCTTCTATAAAAACAGGTGTTTCAGCAAAGTTCACTTCTGTGTTTTTTGAGAAAGTTTGTAGCGGATAAAAAACTCCTTTTCTGTTTTTCGAGTTTAACGGATTCATTGCAACACTTCCGGAGGTATGCACAACCAATTTGCCAGAAAATGGAAGGGTTGCTGAAAATCCGGCAATGCTGTCGTCAGAAATAGAAATAATATAGCAATCGGCATCTAGTATTTCTGAAAGGGAAGAGGTAATGTTTATGGTGTCAGGAAAAAATTTGAAAGCATCTTCACTTCGATTATACACTTGAATAATTTGTATGTCTTTAGCATGCAAAAAGGCTTTTGCTAAATGAAATGCTACATTTCCTGCCCCTAATAATACAACTTTAATCATTTGGCTAAAATACGGAAGATTTATGATTTATAAGGGAGGATTTTTTATAGATTAAACAGCAATAACTTTTGAATGGGCATTCCATTAAAGGAAAGAAATTAAAGAATTGTTTAGAAACTGGAATAAAACATTTAACTATTTTAAATTTTATTTTACACAATAAAATCTTTAAAATTCAGTAAATTTGCACACATTTTATACCTTATCTATACTTACGATGTTAAAAAAAATATCTTCCATTCTTTTTTCCACCAGACTTACCGGAATTTTGTTTATCGTTTTTGCCATAGCAATGGGCGTGGGGACGTTTATGGATGCCTCTGAAGCAACTTCACCAACTCCATATTCACGAACAATGATTTACAATGCGTGGTGGTTTGAAGGAATCATGGGTTTGTTTGTTATTAATTTTATTGGAAATATATCCAGATACCGTTTGTTTAGAAAAGAAAAATGGGCAACACTTATCATACATCTTTCTTTCATCTTCATTATTTTAGGAGCATTTGTTACCAGATATATAAGTTATGAGGGTATCATAGCCATTCGTGAAGGAGCTACAGAAAACACGATGTTGACTGAAAAAGCCTATGTAACGGCACTTATTGATGGCGATTATAAAATAGAAGGGGTTCCACAACGACGAAAAATTAAACGCCACTATTTTCTTTCGGAACGATTAGATAATGCATTTACAATACATTCTGACTATAATGAACAGCCCATTACTATAACCTATGAGAACTTTATTTCAGGAGCAAAAGAAGACTTAATACCATCAGAAACCGGTGAAAAGTATTTAAAAATTGTAGAATCCGGCAATGGAGGGAGGCAAACACATTGGTTGAAAAATGAACAAGTTTCTAGTATTCAAGGGGTTTTATTTGCTTTGAATATTCCAACAGAAGGAGCAATAAATCTAACACTTACCGAGGAAGGTAATTACACCATAGAATCTCCTTTTGAAGGTGAATTTATGCGAATGGCAGACCAACTAAAAGGAAGCGTTGCAGCAGATAGTGTACAACCCTTGCAATTACGCTCGTTGTACCAAATGGCGGGAATGGCATTTGTTTTTCCAGAACCAATGACCAAAGGAGAATTTGATTTGGTAAAAGCTACAGCAGACGAACCCTCTAACCAAGATGCATTAGTTGTAAAAGTTACCACAAATAACGAATCAAAAATAGTAAGACTTTTTGGGGGTAAAGGTGCTGCACCTAAACCTGTTACTGTTGAAGTAGGTGGATTGGTTTTTCATTTAACCTATGGTTCAGAATCTATCGAACTTCCGTTTAGCATTACCTTAAATGATTTTGTTGCAGAAAAATATCCGGGTACCGAACGCGCTTATAAATCCTATATGAGTAAAGTGACGATTAATGACTTAGACAATACTTCTTTTGATTATGACATTTTTATGAATCATATTTTGGATCACAAAGGGTATCGATTTTTTCAGGCTAGTTTTGATCCGGATGAACAAGGCACTATTTTATCGGTAAACCACGATTTTTATGGAACTTGGATTACTTATATAGGATATATGCTTTTATATTTTGGGTTAATGGCCATCTTATTTGATAAAAATAGTCGCTTTGGTGCTTTGAAAAAAATGCTGGATACTGTAAAAGCCAAAAAAGCAAAACTGGCAACCATTGCCATTTTATTTGCAAGTAGCTTTGGCTTTACTCAAGAAGACACCAGCCAACATGCAAAAACATCTTTAAAACAAATAGATTCTATAATTCAGGCAACTGCGGTAAGTAAAGAGCATTCCGATAAGTTTGGAAGATTAATCATTCAAGACGATGGCGGCAGAATGAAACCTATTCATACTTTTGCCTCTGAGTTGCTACGAAAAGTAAGCAAAAGTGATACCTATAATGGCTTAAATGCCGATCAGGTGATGATTTCTATGAGTGAATTTCCAAGGCTTTGGGTAGAGGTTCCACTTATTAACTTAAAAAGAGGAAACGATAGTATTCGGAAAGTAATTGGGGTTTCAGAAAGTACAAAGAATGTTTCTTTAATGGACTTATTTGATGCAAAAGGGAATTATAAATTAGAACCTTATCTGGCTTCAGCATCCTCTACAAGTACCCCTAACCAATTTCAAAAAGACTTTATAAAAGCCCATGAAAACTTTTACTTGTTAAACCAAGGATTGAGTGGTGCTATACTTCGAATTTTTCCAATTCCTGAAGATGAAAATAACAAATGGGTTTCCTTTCCGGAATTGCAAGAAGCTGGATTAAAGGGCATGGATTCCTTATATACCAAAAACATATTGCCATTATATTTTACAGCTTTAAAAGAAGCAAAAAAATCGGGTGATTATTCTAAAGCCGATGCATATTTAGAAAGTATAACCAATTACCAAAAACGATATGGTAGTAGTGTTATGCCAAGTGAAAACAGGGTGAAGGCAGAAATTATTTACAATAAAATTGATATTTTTAATAAATTGTATAAATACTTCTTACTTGTTGGAGCACTGATGTTTGTGTTCTTAGTTTTTCAAATATTTAATGAAAAAAATAAAACACTCACAGCATTAGTTAAGATTAGCAAATATATAATTTGGATCTTTTTTGCTCTAATGACTCTTGGATTGGCTGCCAGATGGTATGTAAGCGGTCATGCCCCTTGGAGTGATGCGTATGAGTCTGTAATTTATGTGGCTTGGGCTACGGTGTATTTTGGACTCGCTTTTGGTAGAAAATCTCATTTAACTATTGCTTCTACAGCATTTGTAGCTTCTATCATTTTATGGGTGGCACATCAAAACTGGATGGATCCGGCAATTGCAAACCTTCAGGCGGTTTTAGATTCGTATTGGTTAATGATTCACGTGTCTATTATTGTTGGTAGTTATGGACCCTTTACTTTGGGAATGATTTTAGGTTTAACCACTTTGTTACTGATGGTTCTTACCACTGAAAAAAACAAAGTTAAAATGGATTTAAATATAAAAGAACTTACTATAATTACCGAAATGGCTCTTACTGTGGGTCTTGTATTACTCATTATAGGAAACTTTTTAGGAGGTATGTGGGCCAATGAGAGTTGGGGTCGTTACTGGGGTTGGGATCCAAAAGAAACTTGGGCATTAGTAAGCATCATGATTTATGCATTTGTTATCCATATGCGTTTAATTCCTGGATTACGCAGCCGTTGGTTTTTTAATGTAATGGCAGTATTAGCTTTTTCATCAATAATGATGACTTATTTTGGCGTTAATTTTTATCTCACCGGATTGCATTCCTATGCAAGTGGCGATAAACCCATAACACCCGGATTTGTGTATTACTCACTTGCTTTTATAGCAATATTATCCACTCTGGCATATTTTAAATTTAAAAAATACTACGCTAAGAAGCTAGATTAACTTTAACTTTTTAGTGTATATACATGCACTAGTAAAACCTGGACCGTGTTGTCTTTCAAAGCACTTCTGGTGCGTCTAAAATTTGTAAAAATTGGTGCGGAATAGGTTTTGTGTAATGCCCAAAGGTATTTTTTCTGTTTAGGAAAATACTTTGCAATAATAGGATAGTCAACAAGATTAGTTGAAATTGCTGTTGTAGGATATGCCTTTATCTTCTTATTTATTTCCTCTATTTTATCTGTTAGGGTTTCTGAAGTTAAGGTGTGAAGTGTAGTCGGCAAATAATAACTGGTTAAGAACCCTGAATTTTCATAATCTTTTAAAAATTCAGGAAGTGGTGATTCTACTATAATATACTCCTTTTGTAAGAAATATTTTTCAACCAAGAATGACAATCTTTCTAAGGCTTTTTCTTTATTCTCCAATGAAAGATTTTTAAAATCTAACCAAATTCCAATATTTTTTGGGCTTTTTAAATGCGAAAGATAGGTTTCTAATGTTAACCCAATAGAAAGTTCTGGAGGGTGGTGCACATCGAAAGTGTTGCTTGTAGAGTCAAAAACAATATCTAATTCAATTCCGGCATAATTGGTTTGTACTAGGTCTAATTTTTTTAAAGTGTTTACTTGATGCGCCCATATTTTATTTGAATACCCAAAATATTCTATTTTAAAGACTGAAAAGTTATAAAATAAAGCAATGGTAATACTAAGGAAAATAAAAAGGAAAATAACGATAGCTTTGTTATAGGAAGGAAATAGAGCGCTTAAAACTAAATACAGTAAAGCATAAATAAAAATAGTTGTGACAAGTTTATATAAGCTAATTTTTATAGCATTAAACATAATAAAGGGTTTCAATGTGTAAATGTACAAATCAAAACCCTCTAATAATGTAATGGTTTATTAATTATAAATATAGTCGGGTTGTTCATCTACCATTCGCTGGTCTTCCTGAATTTGTTCGCCTATTTCTAATTTTTTGTACAAGGATTTTGTGATTTTTTCCACTTCCTTTACGCTAATATTTAGTTTTAAAGCAATTTTTTCATTGTCTTTTCCTTTGGATACATATTGCAGTAGTTTGGTTTCTAAATTGTTTAAATCGTAGTGATTCACTAAATTTTCTAAATACAAATCATCCACCATTTTAATGTTGTCGGGGCTTCGTAGTAATTCTATACGCTTTAAGTACAAACGCATTTCAATTTGCATCATATCATTTTCCTCTTTCAGTGCTCGCATGCGATACATAATAGCATAGGTAAGTACAAGCATTTCAATAGAGCTGGCAACTTTTAGCTGGAAAGCAGAAACATTAATTAGGGATACGCCAAAACCTTTTAGTACAAAATAATCCACTAGGAGTAAAAATAATAAACTATAAGCTATTACATAAAATCTGGCATATACTTTTTGGCGAAATAAAGTTGCACCTGCTATAAGATAAATTAATAATACGGACCAAACGGTGGTATTTCCAATCACAGCATACATCCAGTTCTTAGTTGTCCAATAGCTTATAAAGAAAGCAGTTGCTACAGATATTAATCCTAAAGTCACCCATTTTAATTTAGGCATGGACTCATCCAGTTTTAAAAATTTTGTAGCAAAATATGCTGCAAATATCGAAACTGAAGTATATAAAAGGGGTTCTAAATAAACAACAATAAAACTATTGTCAAAACCAAGTAGCCGAAATAATCCATCACTATAGAAAAAAGACGATGTCATCGTGGCTAAAACAGCACAGTAATACAAAAATACTTTTTCATCAAAAAGCACAAAACACATCAAATTGATGATGATAACCATAATGGCAAAGCCATAATAAATACCTAATTTAAAAAGAGATTGTTGGTTTGCTTTGGCAAATTCTTCCTTTGTGGAAATTTGAATAGGATAAAATGCTTCTTTATCAAATTGAATATTTAAATAAAGTGGATACTCTTCAAACTCATCTAAAGAAAAAGAAGGGTATCTTGTGTAGGAATTTTCCTTAATTCTTTGATTTGTGGCAGAAAAGAGGCTTAAGTTATTAATGTGTGCAGAAGGTAAACTTAGCACACTTTCTTCTCTAGAAGTATTAATAATTTTAAACCAATAAGAACCATTATTTAAGCCATTGTTTTCTAGTATAAATGGCTTAAAATCCGCTTCATTAGCGGTTTCAATACGAAAATCATTATTGGTGTCTTTTAAAATTTTAATGGATTTTTGAGGGTATAAAGACATACAAAAAAACACAAAAAAACCATAGATAATTGTTTTCATAGGTATTAGTTTACATAAGATTTGGGACTTAAATATAACTAAAAATTCATTTCATCTAAGAAAAATTACACTTAATCGAATTTTTTTATAAAAACATATATTAATTTTATGATTTTCTTACCCCACCATGTCTTCCGGTTTTACCCAATTATCAAACTCTTCAGCAGTTACATAACCAAGGTTAACCGCTTCTTCTTTAAGGGTTGTTCCGTTTTTATGTGCTGTATTAGCTATTTCAGCTGCTTTGTAATAGCCTATTTTAGGATTTAAAGCTGTAACTAACATTAAGGAATTGTTTAGTTGTTTTTTGATGACTTCTTTATTAGCCTCGATACCTTTGGCACAATTTGCATCAAATGAGCAACAAGCATCACCAATAAGTTGTGCAGATTGTAAGAAATTAGCAGCCATTACAGGTTTAAAAACATTTAATTCATATTGTCCTTGCATGCCGCCTACGGTAATTGCCATATCATTTCCAATAACCTGCGCACAAACCATAGTGAGTGCTTCACATTGGGTTGGGTTTACTTTGCCCGGCATAATAGAAGATCCCGGTTCATTGGCAGGGAGAATAAGCTCACCAATGCCACTTCTTGGTCCGCTGCCAAGCATTCTAATGTCGTTTGCTATTTTATTTAAAGAAACGGCTAGTTGTTTTAATGCACCATGACTTTCTACTATAGCATCGTGTGCCGCAAGTGCTTCAAATTTATTTGGCGCCGTTTTAAAAGGCAATCCAGTGAATTTTGAAATGTATTCCGCAACTCGTTTTGAATAACCTTTTGGGGTATTTATTCCTGTGCCTACTGCAGTTCCGCCCAAAGCAATTTCCGATAAATGGTCTAGAGTGTTTTGTAATGCAAGTAAGCCGTGATCTAATTGCGACACATAACCACTAAATTCCTGGCCAAGGGTTAGGGGAGTAGCATCCATTAAATGCGTACGTCCAATTTTTACAATCGATTTAAATTCTTCCGATTTCGCTTTTAAAGTATCTCTAAGTTTGGTAACTCCCGGAATAGTTACTTCTACAATTTTTTTATATGCCGCTATATGCATAGCCGTAGGAAAAGTATCGTTTGAGGATTGCGATTTGTTTACATCATCATTGGGTTGTAGGGTTTTTTCACCTTCGCCAATTACCATACCAGCAAGTTGGTGTGCGCGGTTAGCAATTACTTCATTAACATTCATATTGCTTTGTGTGCCGCTGCCGGTTTGCCAAATCACAAGAGGGAATTGGTCGTCTAATTTGCCTTCAAGAATTTCATCGCATATTGTGGCTATCCAATCTCTTTTTTCGATAGATAAAACACCCGATTCTCTATTGGTAAAAGCTGCCGCTTTTTTTAAATAAGCAAAGCCATAAATTATTTCTAAGGGCATAGAGGCCGGAGCGCCAATTTTAAAGTTATTTCTGGAACGTTCGGTTTGTGCACCCCAAAGTTTGTCTGCCGGTACCTTTACTTCACCCATTGTGTCTTTTTCTATTCTAAATTCCATGGTTTGAGAGATTTTTTGTTAGTAAAGCAAAGTTACTAAAACCGCTTCTTTTATTGATGTGTTGAACCATCTAATTACCAATATTAATTTCAAATCTTTTTTCCTTGCAAAAATTAATTTTTTACTTGTATATTTGTACTTCGTTAGACCATTTTATACGTAATTACTATGTTTCCATTTGAACAATACTTAGGATTTTTGGCATTTTTAACCATTATAACCATTGGTTTTTGGTTAATGATTTTTCTTGTTGCTTTTGTACCTTATTGGTTAGGTGGGGCAATCCTTGAAAATATTAAAGAATTACGTGCTGCTAAAAAAAATAAAAAGAAAGAATAACTCTTTTTGATTAGTATAAAACAAAAAAAAAGGAAGCAAATAATTTACTTCCCTTTTTTTGTTTCAAGTAGATTAGGCTATTTTACCCTTCAAAATCCCCTTCAAAATCTTGTCCGCCATTTCTTCTTCCATTTCTTTCTCTTTCATTTTTTTTCTGGTTAAAACGGTAGGTGAGAGAAACGGTAATTTGTCTTTGTCGCCATTGAAATTCACTTTCTGAAGTAAAGCCATTCCCATTGGTAAAGGATTTTCTTTTTCTGGTGTTTAAAAGATCGCTTACATTTACTCCAATGGAAGCATTGTCGTTAATGACTTCTTTACTGATAGCGAGGTCTATAGAAAGAATTCCATCTGATTTTGTTTGTGAATTTTCTGAAGGACCTCTATAAAACATATTGGTTTGCCAATCTATTTTTGCGGGTAAACTTACTTTAGTGCTGTATCGGGCAAACCAGCTGTTGTTTGTAGTGCCGTAATCGATACCTTCAAATTCTCCAGTGGTTTTAAACTGAAAGAAGTTAAAACTGCCATTCATTCGTAGCCATTTTGCCGGATTATAAATAATTCCGGCTTCAGCACCTATTCTTTCGTTGGTCGCTAAGTTTATAGGAATGGTACGAACAACCTCAATGCCATTGATAGTTTCTCCTGTTTTAATTTGCACTCTTTCAAAGGCATCGGTTTCATTTTGGTAATAAATAGAAGAGGTTAATGTTAATTTTTTCCATCGCTTTAAATACCCTAAATCAAATGCACTAGCATAGGCGGGATCTAAATCGGGGTTGCCCTGAAAGACGTTGGTTACACTTGATCGCGATGGAAAAGGATTGATAAACCATCCACGAGGTCTGTTTATTCTTCGGTTATACCCTAAAGTTACATTTTCGCTTTGGTTCAGTTCGTATATTAAATTTACGGTTGGAAACAACCCTAAATAGGATTTGTCAAAGTTACTGTCGATGTCTATTCCGAATAGGTCCGATAAATCGCCATCGTTGAATTCAGAATCAATTTTTCCTTTTAATTGGGTGTTTTCCAATCGAAGTCCCAGTAAAAATGAAAATTTTCCAAATTTATTTCCATATTGCGAATATACTGCGTTGATGTTTTCGGTATAGTCAAATGTATTGGTAAGCAGTGTGTCTAAAATAAATGCTCCAGTTTCTAAATCTTCTGTAAACAAGGTATAATCGGTAATTTCATTTTTAAAATTCCCTCTATATCCGGCTTCAAACTGTGCGTTTTCTCCAAAAGGCAGCACATAGTCTGCTTGCACTAAATAGTCATTTCTATCTTGAATATTTAAAATTTCTTCGGAAGGAAAATTTTGCAGGTTTGGAAAGGTATTTCTTTCGGTTATAAAGGTATTTTGTATTTCATTTCGGTTTTCATATTGAAAATCAGCCGTAAGTTTATGACCCTCGTGATTAAAATTATTTACATAATTTAAGGCTACTTGGTATCGGTCTTCATCTTCTGTTTCTTTCTGTTCCCTTAAAGAAACCTCATTTACATCACTTTGAATAAATTTTCTTGTTACCGTTTTGGTATCATCTTCATTGGCGCTTGTTCTGAAAAAACCACTCGCAGTAAGCGAAGAGTTTTCAGTTAAAAAATATTCAATGCCTAAGTTGGTATTAAAGTCTTTTCTCAGTCTATCATAATCCCGATTTTCAATGGTTCTGGAAAATTGTGAATTTTCAAAAGTGTTATTAAAAAAGGCATTTCCGGGAGCATCACGATAAGAAATACCGGTAGTATTAAAGATATTAAATTTATCGGTTCTTACATTGAGGTTTGCGGTAACACTATTATTTATAGGATATCCAAGATTAAAAGCAACGGAACCATTTATACCAAGTGTTTTTTCTTTTTTAAGAATGATATTTAATATGCCTGCGGTACCCTCAGCGTCATATCTTGCCGAAGGACTTGTGATGACTTCCACGCGGTCTATGGCTTCTGCGGGAAGTTGGGTCAATGCATTTGTATCGCCAAAGCCGGCTATAGCAGAGGGCCTGCCATTAATTAAAATTCGTACGTTTTCATTTCCTCTTAAACTTATACCACCTTCAACATCCACGGTTACTGAAGGGACATTACTTAATGCATCGCCTACGGTTGCGCCGCGAGTGGTTAGGTCTTTTCCTATGTTGTATATTTTTTTGTCTAAACGAACTTGCACTTCGGTAGTTTCAGCACGTATAACAATTTCGTCCAAACTCTCGGAATCAAATTCTAAGGAAACAGCAGGTATTTGTGTGTTTTTTGTAATATTCTGGCTTTTTAATACAACCGATTTATAGGAAATAAATTCATATTTAATATCGTATTTTCCTTCAGGTAAATCCATACTAAATTTTCCATCCAAATCGGTAATACCACCAGTTACCAATTCAGAAGTTTCTGATTTAGTGAAGGATACTGTGGCATACTCAAGTGGTAAACCCGAAGATTTTTCGATAATTTTACCGGAAACGGTATAATTTTGTGCAAAAGTAAATGTGAAAGAAAAAATGGCAATAAAAAGCGAGAAGTAATTTTTCATAGTCTATTTTGAATGCGTGTTAACACGTATTAAGACTGCGAAAATAGCACTTGGTTTAAAGGCTTTTCCTTAAATTCTTGTTAAATATAAATCTATTTTTATAGTAAATTGAAAGAAAAATTAAACAAGCGCTTTTATGTTTTCAGGAGGTCTTCCTATAACCGCTTTTTTTTCTGAAAGGACAATGGGTCGTTCCATTAACTTAGGATATTTTGCCATTGCTGCGATTATTTCTTTATCGGTCATGGTTTTTCCTTGGTAGTTTTCTTTCCAAATTAGTTCTCCTTTTCTAACTAAATCGATAGGAGGGATGCCAAGTTTGGAAATAATAGTTTGTAATTCTACTTCTGATGGGGGATGGATTAAATATAAGATTACTTCATATTCCTTTCCGGAGGATTCTAAAATTTGAAGTCCTTCTCTGGACTTGCTACATTTTGGGTTGTGGTATATTTTTAGCATATTTAGGTATTAAAATTTAGAAAAAAAAGGTAGTTTCCTCATTAAAACTGGTTTTTATCTTCTTGTTTTTGTCCCGCCATCATCAAATAGGCTTTTAAAAATCCATCAATATCCCCATTTAGAACGGCATCTGTATTGCCGGTTTCGTGAGCAGTGCGAACGTCTTTCACCAATTTGTATGGATGCAAGACATAGTTTCTTATTTGCGACCCCCATTCGATTTTCATTTTAGCGGCTTCAATATTTTCGCGTTGTGCTAATTGTTTTTGTAATTCAATTTCATACAACTGCGATTTTAACATTTGCATGGCTCTGTTTCTGTTGTCGTGTTGGGATCGGGTTTCAGAACAAGAAATCTGAATACCTGTGGGTTTGTGGGTTAATTGTACTTTGGTTTCTACCTTATTTACATTTTGACCTCCTGCACCGCTGGAGCGTGCGGTAATAATTTCAATGTCGGCGGGGTTTATCTCTATTTCGATGGTGTCATCTACTAAAGGATATACATACACCGAAGCAAAACTGGTATGCCTTTTGGCATTGCTGTCAAAAGGGGAAATGCGTACCAAACGGTGCACCCCATTTTCTCCTTTAAGCCAACCGAAAGAAAATTCGCCTTCTATCTCTAGTGTTACGGTTTTTATTCCTGCAACATCCCCTTCCTGAAAGTTAAGCTCTTTTATTTTGTAGTTGTTTTTGTCAGCCCACATCATATACATGCGCATAAGCATTTCTGCCCAATCGCAACTTTCAGTACCTCCGGCACCTGCAGTTATTTGCAAAACGGCACTTAAGGAATCACCCTCTTCTGAAAGCATGTTTCTGAATTCCAGATCCTCCACAGCTTTTAGTGCAAGTTGGTATGCATTTTCCGCTTCCATATCGGTGGCATCACCATCTTTATAAAATTCAAAGAGGACCATTACGTCTTCGGTTAGTGAAGCTGCTTTTTCAAAGTCAGATACCCATTTTTTCTTAATGCGAAGTACTTTCATATATGCCTCTGCCTCTCTGGCTTTATCCCAAAAAGTGGGATTAAAGGTTTTTTCTTCTTCGTTTGTTATTTCTATTTGTTTGGCATCAATGTCAAAGATACCTCCGCAGCGCGCTAATGCGTTCTTGGAGATCTTTGATAAGTTCTAAGTTGACCATAAATAATATTTTTTACAAAAATAGATTTTTAAAGAGCGTTCAGAAACTATTTTTCTTTTAATTTTATAGAAAAATTTAATCTATGATTATCGATTTGCGAAGTGACACCGTAACCAAACCAACACCCGAAATGATGCAAGCTATCATGCATGCCGAAGTGGGTGATGATGTATATAAGGAAGACCCAAGTGTGAATGCTTTGGAACATAAAATGGCTACTCTTTTTGGAAAAGAAGCGGCATTGTTTTTTCCTACAGGGAGCATGACCAATCAAACGGCAATAAAATTACATACCCAGCCCGGGGAACAATTAATATGCGACAAATGGGCACATGTGTATAATTATGAAGGAGGTGGTGTATCCTTTAACAGTGGGGTTTCTTGTAAATTGGTGGATGGTCATCGAGGGATGATTACGGCTCAACAAATAGAAGAAAACATCAATCCACCAGATTTTTACCACAGTCCGTTGACTACTTTGGTTTGTTTAGAAAACACTACCAATAAAGGAGGAGGTGCTTGTTATGATCTAAAAGAAATAAAAAAAATAAGAACTGTTTGTACAAAAAATAATTTAGGATTGCATCTTGATGGCGCAAGAATATTCAATGCTTTAGTGGCAAAAGGGGAATCTCCCAAACAATATGGAGCGTTATTTGACACCATTTCCATTTGCCTTTCTAAAGGGTTAGGAACACCTCTAGGGTCTGTTTTGGTAGGAAATGCAAACATTATGAAAAATGCTATTCGCGTTCGCAAAGTATTAGGAGGAGGCATGCGGCAAGTAGGTTATATGGCAGCAGCCGGGTTGTATGCTTTAGAAAACCACATAGAAAGACTAGCTGATGACCACAAGCGTGCCAAAGAAATTGGGGATGTATTAAAACGACAGGCTTATGTGAAAGAAGTAGAACCGGTAGAAACCAACATCGTAATTTTTTATCTGCAACCGGAAGAAAACGAAAACAAATTTATACAAAAATTAGCAACTAAAAATATTAGAATTAGCAGTATGGGGCAAGGTAAATTGCGCATAGTAACACATTTAGACTATACGTCAGAAATGCATGAACGATTTTTAGAAGTACTGAAAATCACATAAAAATTACATACCTTTTGGTTAAATTACCGAAAGTTTAAAAATTTGATTAATAGAATTCGCGAATGAATTTTCGTGGTTTATTTTAAAAAACTATCTAAACCTGGAATGTTAGGCATGCCCTCTTTAGCTACTGCAGCAAGCTCCGCTTCATTTATAACAGTAGCTTTTTGAATTGCTTTGTTTAATGTAACTAAGAGAAGAGCTTCCAACTCCACCTTATCTTGCAAAAGCGAATTATCTATATAAATACTTTTAATTTCCCGGTTAGCAGATACAGTTACTTTTATGAAACCTTCATTGCTTTGTTCCTCAATAAATACGGAGTTTAAACGCACTTTTGTTGCTTCTACTTTTTTTTGGGTTTCTTTCAGTTTTCCCATCATTCCCATTAAATCTCCAAACATATTTTTTATTTTTTATAAAGTGTAGTACAAATTTATTAAATTAGCAACTTACAAACTAATTAACTAATTAAAACTGGTTGCAATTTCTTAAAAAGAAGCCCTTTTTAGCGTACCTTTTTTAAGGATATTTCTTAATAGTTTTTATGTAAGCGCTATTTTCGAAAAAAACCACCAAAACCAAATGAAATTTTATACTCCCCTTTGCTTACTTTGTCTTATTTTTGCCACTTCGTGTAAAAAGGAAATTTCCGAAGAAAAAAAAATGACAAATACTCCCCCAATTGCAGATAAAATAGAAAAACATCTTGAAATTCATAACGATATTAGGATAGACAACTACTACTGGTTGAATGACCGCGAAAATCCGGAAGTAATAGACTATCTAGAGCGTGAAAACAATTATTACAACAACGTTACAGCTCATACAAAAGACTTTCAAACCTCTTTGTTTGAAGAAATGAAAGCCCGTATCAAAGAAGATGATTCTTCTGTCCCATATTTTTACAAGGGTTATTTCTATATAACCCGTTTTGAAACCGGAAAAAATTATCCCATTTACACAAGAAAAAAAGGAAATCTCGATGCAACAGAAGAAATTATGTTTGATGGAAACCAAATGGCAGAAGGTCATTCCTATTTCCAACTTGGTGGCATCAATGTGAGTCCGGATAATAATTTAGTAGCTTTTGGTATAGATACTATAAGCAGAAGAAATTACACCATACAGATTAAAAATTTAACAACAGGCGAAATATATCCCACAAAAATTGAATTAACCACAGGGAGTTCTACTTGGGCTAATGATAACAAAACGCTGTTTTATACCAGAAAGGATCAACAAACGCTTCGGTCAGATAAAATTTATCGTCACTTGCTAAACAGTAATCCGGATCAAGATGTCATGATTTATCATGAAGAAGATGACACCTACAATACCTTTGTTTACAAAACAAAATCAGATAAATATTTAGTAATTGGATCTGGTAGCACATTAACTTCAGAGTATAGAATTCTTAACGCTAACACTCCGGAAAAACAATTTCAAATTTTTAGCCCGAGACAAAGAGGTGTTGAATATAATATTGCTCATTTTGGAACAGATTTTTATGTGTTGACAAACAAAGATGGGGCAACCAATTTTAAATTAATGAAAACCTTAGAAACCAAAACAGCTTCTGAAAATTGGAAAGAAGTTATTGCACACAGAGAAAATGTGCTTGTAGAGGACTTTGAAATATTTAAAGAGTATTTAGTGGTAAGTGAACGCGATAATGGGTTGAATAAGATTCATATACAACGTTGGGATGGAACAGCATCCTACTATTTACCTTTTGAAAATGAAACCTATACGGCTAATACCATGCAAAACATGGAGTTTGACACCAATATTTTGCGATATAGCTACAATAGTTTAACCACGCCCGCATCGGTTATCGATTTTAATATGAAAACCAAAGAGCAAACCATTATGAAAGAACAAGAAGTTCTTGGTGGTACGTTTGACAAAGAAAATTACGAATCTGAACGTATATGGGCAACAGCTGCTGATGGCACAAAAATACCGGTATCCATTGTTTATAAAAAGGGAATAAAAAAAGACGGCAGTAATCCGCTATTACAATATGGTTATGGCAGCTATGGCTATACTATTGACCCCTCCTTTTCTTCATCACGTTTAAGTCTTTTAGATCGTGGATTCATTTTTGCTATAGCTCATGTTAGAGGTGGAGAATATTTAGGCAGAAAATGGTATGAAGACGGAAAACTTCTAAAAAAGAAAAATACATTCACTGATTTTATTGACGTATCCAAATACTTAATAGCAGAAGGATATACCTCTAAAGAACATTTATATGCTTCAGGTGGATCTGCAGGAGGGCTTTTGATGGGAGCAATAATGAATATGGCTCCTGAATTATACAACGGTGTGATTGCAGCAGTACCATTTGTTGACGTAGTTACAACGATGTTAGATGATTCTATTCCATTAACAACCGGTGAATATGATGAATGGGGAAATCCGAATGAAAAAGAATATTATGAATATATGAAATCTTATTCTCCTTATGACAACGTAGAAGCAAAATCTTACCCAAACACATTGGTTACTACCGGATTACACGATTCACAAGTACAATATTGGGAGCCGGCAAAATGGGTGGCAAAATTGCGAGAATTAAAAACAGACACACATATATTATTGCTTAAAACAAATATGGATGCTGGTCATGGTGGGGCTTCCGGACGATTTGAAGCATTGAAAGAGGTTGCTACAGATTATTCCTTTTTATTGGATTTAGAAGGAATTCACCAGTAATTAAAAAATTTAACTTAAATTTGCAAAGTTTTGCAAACGTAATTGGGTTAGTTTTAAAAACCCAACTTATTTCTAAACGAAGACTCTTTTTATGAAAGAAGAAACAAAAGTTTACAACAGTGTTTTAGATCTTATTGGTAATACACCGCTAATTCGATTAAACCAAATCACTAAATCCCTAAAAGGTGAGTTTCTTGCAAAAGTAGAAGCTTTTAATCCGGGACATTCCACAAAAGACAGAATAGCACTTTATATTATTGAGGAAGCTGAAAAAAAAGGGCTCTTAAAACCAGGGGATACTATTATTGAAACCACAAGTGGCAACACAGGTTTTAGTATTGCGATGGTAAGTATAATAAAAGGATATGAATGTATTTTAGCTGTCAGTTCAAAATCATCGCCTGATAAAATCGACATGCTAAAAACGATGGGTGCAAAGGTTTATGTTTGTCCTGCAAACGTAAGTGCTGATGATTCTAGATCCTATTACCAAGTGGCAAAAAGGCTGCATGAGGAAATTAAAGACTCGGTGTATATCAATCAATATTTTAACGAATTGAATATTGATGCACATTACCGATCTACAGGACCAGAAATCTGGGAGCAAACCAATGGTAAAATCACCCATTTAATTGCTTGTAGTGGCACGGGAGGAACTATTTCCGGTACAGCAAGATTTTTAAAAGAAAAAAACCCAAATATCAAAGTTATCGGAATTGATGCTTATGGATCTGTTCTACAAAAATATCATGAAACTCGTGAGTTTGATGCTGAAGAAATATATCCTTACCGGATAGAAGGTTTAGGAAAAAATTTAATTCCTACCGCCACTGATTTTGATGTTATCGACAGATTTATAAAAGTAACCGATGAGTCAAGTGCCCATACAGCTAGGGAGTTAGCAAAAACAGAAGGACTGTTTGTAGGATATACAAGTGGTGCTGCTTTGCAAGGCGTAAAACAACTTGCCGAAGAAAACGAATTTGATGCCAACAGTAAAGTGGTCATCATTTTTCCCGATCACGGTTCTCGATATATGAGTAAAGTATTTAATGATAACTGGATGCGCGACCAAGGATTCTTTGACAGTAAAAATGTTGAAGCAAAAGAAACCATTGAGTACATAAAATAACTTTTTGAAATGTTTTAAAAATATAAACCATTAGTTTCTAGCTGATGGTTTTTTGTGTTTGATTAATAAAAATAGAGTTACTGACAAAAATAACTAAAGTATCAAAATTAATTAAATTAATTTTGGTTTGTAAAACCACTAACAAATTATGAGAGATTTATTTGACAAAATCTATAAAGACAAAGGTCCTCTTGGAAAATGGGCAGAACAAGCAGAAGGCTACTTTGTATTTCCAAAACTTGAAGGTCCTATTTCTAACCGAATGAAATTTCAAGGGAAAGAAGTAATTACCTGGAGTATCAATGATTATTTAGGACTAGCTAACCACCCAGAAGTTAGAAAAGTAGATGCTGAAGCAGCTGCAAAGTATGGCTCTGCATACCCAATGGGTGCAAGAATGATGAGTGGGCATACAGACCTTCACGAACAATTACAAAATGAATTAGCTGCTTTTGTGCATAAAGAAGCCGCTTATCTATTAAACTTTGGTTACCAAGGAATGCTTTCTACAATAGACGCATTAGTTTCAAAAGACGATGTTATTGTATATGATGTCGATGCACATGCTTGTATTATTGATGGAGTTCGATTGCATTTAGGGCAACGATTTACCTACAAACATAACGATATGGAAAGTATCGAAAAAAACCTGCAACGGGCTACAAGAATCGCTGAACATACTGGAGGAGGAATTCTTTTGATTTCAGAGGGCGTTTTTGGAATGCGAGGAGAACAAGGAAGGCTAAAAGAAATAATCGCTTTAAAGAAAAAATATAACTTCAGATTTTTTGTTGATGATGCCCATGGTTTTGGAACCCAAGGAAAAACAGGAGCAGGAACCGGCGAAGAACAAGGAGTTCAAGATGGTATAGATGTATATTTTGCAACTTTTGCAAAAGCGATGGCTAGCACTGGAGCATTCATTGCTGCAGATACTGAAATTATCAACTATTTAAAATATAACTTGCGCTCGCAAATGTTTGCTAAATCCTTGCAAATGGTTTTAGTAGAAGGTGCGTTAAAACGATTGGATATGTTGCGTAACATGCCGGAATTAAAAACCAAACTTTGGAAAAATGTTGATGCACTGCAAGGTGGGCTAAGAGCCAGAGGTTTTGATATAGGAACTACGCAAAGTTGTGTAACCCCTGTATATTTGCAAGGAAGTATTCCTGAGGCTATGGCATTAGTTAAAGATTTACGTGAAAATCATCGAGTTTTTTGTTCTATTGTTGTTTATCCTGTAGTACCAAAAGGATTAATACTTTTACGAATGATTCCAACAGCTACACATACTTTAGAAGATATAGAAGAAACCCTAGTGGCATTTGATGCTATTAGAGAACGTCTAGAAAACGGAACTTACAAACGACTTTCGGCTTCTGTTTCAGCAGCTATGGGGGAATAAGTATTCTATAAAAATTTTAACTTAATAAAAAAGTTCAGAGAATTTATCTTTGAACTTTTTTTTAACACCATTTATAAATCTTTCCTATATGTTCTTCTTCTTGCAAATATTTTTGGATCAAAATGTTTCCAAAGATTTTGAATGGCTTTATTATCAGTTAGTTCAGGAGTTCGGATACAGTTTTTAATGCCATTTTTATGAAACGTTTCAAAATATTCCTTAAAAATAATAGCGGTTACTCCCTTGCTTTGGTATTCTGGAAGGATGCCAATTAAGTAAAAAAGGACTTCTTTACTTTGTTTTTTTGCTTTTAATAAATAATAGAATCCAAATGGAAATAATTTGCCATTTGCTTTTTGAAGTGCTTCTGAAAAAGAAGGCATTACAATACTAAAAGCTACCAGTTTGTCCTCTTTATCTATTACATATTTAATATATTCCGGGTTTATAAAAGGAATGTATTTCTTTTTAAAGTAATTTTTTTGTTTTTCTGATATTGCCACAAAAGACGAAAGGGAAGCATAGGAAGCATTAAATAAATCAAACATCTTATCAACATAAGGCATAACCTCTTTTGTTGATGTAAAATTTAAAGCTCGTAATTGGTACCGTTGCCTCACTAAGGAATCTGCTTTATAAAATGTTTCTGAATTTTGTACATTGCTGAAAGAAAATTCATTCTCTGTGTATTCTTTTTCCGTAACAAAACCAAGATGTTCCAAGTGTTCTTTGTAGTAGGAATGGTTATACCAAGTAATCATACTGCTTATATGGTCAAACCCCTCAATAAGCACACCCACTTTGTCTAAATTTGAAAAGCCCATCGGTCCTTCGGCATATTCAAGTTGATGTTCTTTGCCTATTTCAAAAACTTTATTTAAAAGTGCTTTACTTACATCTTTATCATTTATAAAATCAAACCACCCAAAGCGAACTTTTTTAATTTCTTGATTTTTTACTTCTTGCCAGTTTACAATAACTGCAATGCGACCAACGATTGTATTGTTTTTGTATGCAAGTAAAAAAGTGGCATCGGCTATTGAAAATACCGGATTTTTATTTTTGTCAAAGCTTTTTAATTCTTCACTAATGATAGGAGGGACCCAATATGGAGAGTCTTTATAAAGTTGAAATGGAAAAGTAACAAATTGTTTTAATTCCTTTTTGGTTGTTGCTTCTTTAATAACAATCATAAGTTTTTTTCTTTATTGTTCAATTTCCTCTTCAACAAAATCGCCTTTTCTTTTTTTCTTTTTTTTGTCTTCTTTGGAATCATTCTTATCGGTTTTTTCCTCAATGATTTCATCTTTGGCATGCATATCAATTCGATAGGAAGCGCCTATACCAATAAAAAATTTAGATGGTGTGTCCTTAAAATTAATAGCTGCTAAAGCATCTACTTGAAAATTATTTGTCAATAAATAAGCACCACCAAATCTGAATAACTGATCCGCATAAAAATCGCTTTTTATACCTTGATTTTCAATAAAAGCCGATGTTTTTGGATTGAAAGCGTGGGTAAGTGTTAATATATACGAGTAGGTAGGAAAATCTGATGAAATTCTATCTGCTATGATATTTGTTACAAATACCCAACCCCCTTCAAAATTGTTCTGTGTGGAAACAATAACTTTTGGAGTAATATTAGAATCACCAACAGGTAAAAATGGATTGTCTTTTGTGTCTAGATTGACACCTGCAAATACAGAAACAGCAGGAATTAATTCTCGCCATCTAAATTTGTTGTTTGCGTGGTAGCTATATAAATTTGGTTTTTCAACATCTCTTTTTTTGTAGGGATCGTAAATTAGATATTTTGCACCAAGAGTGTTTGTTTTAAAATTGCTTCTGCTGAATTCATCAGGCACAGGACTCTTATTGTCTAAAACCGTTTCTGATAGAAAACTTCCCATAAAGTTTATTTCTAATTGTTCCCACATCAAACCATATCTAATGGCATAATCTATAGTAAATGCATCGGTTTCTGTTTTTAATAAACGGTGGTCTTCCCATCCTAGTCCCAATCCGGATTCAAATTGTAACACTTTATTTCCCACCGCAAAAGCGCCCTGCGAGGTACCGGGTCTGTTTGAGTTAATCATTTCTGTATATTGGGCGTTTGCAGGTAAAAGATTCCCTATCAAGATACTGAAAATTACGATTTGTTTCATGTACATAGCATACTGTGTTTGGTGTAAATATAGCAGATTTTATTATTTTTTTAATACAAGAAATTCCCTTTTCTCTATTGTGTTGCTTATTTTTGATTTTTGTTAAACCTAACAGTCCTTAAAAAATGACATTTTTAAAAACAGTACTAATAATTTTGCTAGTTTATTTAGGATTAAAGTATTTAATTCGTTTTACTGCTCCTTATTTAATACGTTATATTGCGAAAAAAGCTACTCAAAAAATGGAACAAGCTTTTAATTCGAATTACCAATATCAAAACAATACCAAAACAAATGAAGGCAACGTTAGCATCGATAAAGTACCCAATAATAAAAGCAAGCGTAATAAAGCCGTTGGTGATTATGTAGATTACGAAGAAATTGATTAATTTTCGCTTTCTTAATTACATCTACCACCAATGAACCTATCTTTTAAAAAAATACTTCCACATCTTCTTGTTTTAACTTTATTTGTCATTGTAGCTTTGGCATATTTCAGTCCTGTCTTGCAAGGAAAACAGATTTTACAAAGCGATATTGTGCAATACATCGGAATGGCTAAACAGCATAACGATTATCGCGCTGAAAACGGTGAAGAAAGTTACTGGACTAATGCCGCTTTTGGGGGCATGCCCACGTACCAGTTAGGGGCTCATTATCCACATAATTATATAAAAAAACTGGATAGTGTATTGCGATTTTTACCTAGACCTGCAGATTATTTATTTCTTTACTTTTTAGGTTTTTATATTTTAATACTTTCCTTAAAAATCGATTATCGATTAGCACTGCTAGGGTCGTTAGCTTTTGGTTTTTCCACCTATCTTATAATTATTTTAGGAGTTGGCCACAATGCAAAAGCCCATGCTATTGCGTATATGCCAATGGTGCTGGCGGGAATATTTCTGGTGTTTCAAAAGAAGTATGTATTGGGCTTTGTTGTTACTTGTTTTGCGATGGCTTTAGAAATTAGCGCAAACCACTTTCAGATGACGTATTATTTGCTTTTACTTGTTTTAGTAATTGGTATGGTTTACTTAATAGATGCTTTCCGAAAGAAAATTATAGCAGACTATTTTAAAGGCATTGGCATCTTGCTTATAGCAGTCATGCTTGCTGTGGGACTGAATGCTACAAATATTTTGGCAACACAAGAATACGCAAACGAATCTACCCGAGGCAAAAGTGAACTTACAATAACACCGGAAGGAACCGCTAAATCCGATGGCAATGGACTATCCAAAGAATATATTACGGAATATTCCTATGGAATTTTAGAAACCTTCAATTTATTTATTCCTAGGTTTATGGGAGGCGGTAATGGCGAAGATGTAGGTGTGGATTCAGCCACCTACGATTACTTGATGAAACGTGGTTTGGCTCCCGTTCAAGCTAAAGAGTTTGTTTCTTCGGTCCCTACCTATTGGGGGCAACAACCCATTGTTGCAGCACCTGCTTATATAGGTGCCGTGGTTTTGTTTTTAGCTTTTCTAGGATTGTTTTTAATAAAAGGTCGCTTAAAATGGTGGTTGGTTGCAGGTTCCGTTTTGGCATTAGTTCTTTCTTGGGGCAAAAATTTAGAATTTATCACCAATTTTTTTATTGACTATTTTCCATTATATAATAAGTTTAGGGCAGTTTCTTCCATACAGGTGCTGATTGAATTATGCATGCCAATTTTAGCAGTATTTGGGCTTTATAAAATAGTTTCAAAAGAAATAGAAGAGCAAGAAAAGCAAAAAGCATTAAAATATTCTTTAGGAATATTAGGAGGTCTTGCCTTGCTTTTTATGCTTTTTAAAAATAGTCTTTTCAATTTTGTGGGAGCTAATGATGGGTATTATATTCAAGCCTATGGACAAGAATTTATGGATGCCATAAAAGAAGACAGAATATCGATATTTTTTAAAGATTCACTTCGAAGTTTATTATTTGTTTTAGCAGGAGCAGGAATACTTTGGTACTTTTTGAAAAATAAATTAAAACAAACCACAGTTATAACCCTTTTTGTCATTTTAATACTTATTGATTTAGTAGGGGTGGACAAACGGTATGTAAATGATGATGATTTTGTAAGTTCTAAAACCATTAATCAACCTTTTCAAGAATCCCTTGCAGATACTCAAATATTAAAAGAGGAAGGGCATTTTAGGGTGTATGACCTAAGTGCAAATCCATTTGGAAGTGGTCGTGCCAGTTATTTTCATAATGCTTTAGGCGGATATCATGCTGCAAAACCAGGGCGTATGCAAGAAATATATGATTTCTATCTCGACAAAGGGGAAATGGAAGTGTTTAATATGCTTAATGTGAAATATATTATCCAATCCACCGAAGAAGGCGGCTTATTGGCTAATGAAAATCCTTTTGCAAATGGGAATGCTTGGTTTGTAAAGGAAGCAAAAATTGTTGCAAATGCCGATGCTGAAATCCTTTCCTTAAAAGGAATTGACTCTAAAAACACTGCTATAGTTCATAAAGATTTTGAAGAATTTCTTCCAAAGAAATCGTTTGATATAGATTCAACGTCAACTATAAAATTAATCCATGTAACGCCTAATTATCTGTATTACGAAACAGAATCAAAAACACCAGGTTTGGCGGTTTTTTCTGAAATTTATTATCCACATGGTTGGCAGGCGTTTATTAATGGAAAACCTGTAGTTCATTTTAGAGTAGATTATCTTTTAAGGGCCATGGTTATTCCGGAAGGGTACAATAAAATTGAATTTAGGTTTGTCCCAGAAGTTATAAAAAAGGGGAGTACCATTGTGTTGGCAAGTTCCTTTTTGTTTTTACTTCTCCTTTTGGGAAGCATATTCTATGGATTAAAATTTGCCCATAAATCTGAAATGGAAAGAAATACCGACTTAAAATAATACTTTTTACACTACCATTCCTTCTAAAAAATTGGGATACGGATAAAAAAATATGAAAAAGGTTTTAATCATTACGTATTATTGGCCTCCTGCGGGAGGTCCCGGAGTACAGCGCTGGTTAAAATTTGTAAAATATTTACGCAACTTTGATGTAGAACCTGTTGTTTTTGTTCCTGAAAACCCACATTATCCTATGCAGGATGACTCTTTAAAAAATGAAATTCCAAAGGGAATAACGGTGCTAAAAATACCAATAAAAGAACCCTATTTTTTAGCAAATATCTTTTCAAAAAAGAAAACAAAAGCAATTAGTAGCGGTATAATAAATACAAGAAAACCATCAATTTTAGAAAAATTATTTTTGTGGATACGTGGTAATGTTTTTATTCCTGATGCTCGAATTTTATGGGTAAAGCCTTCTGTATCCTATCTTTCAAAATATTTGATATCTGAAAATATAGATACAATTATCACCTCCGGACCTCCACATAGCTTGCATATTATCGGATTGAAATTACAAGAAAAACTACCTATTAAATGGATAGCAGATTTTAGAGATCCTTGGACCTCTATAGGCTACCACCGTAAATTAAGACTTACTAATTACGCCAAGAAAAAGCACGAACGTTTGGAAGCAAAAGTTTTACAGGCGGCAGATGTTATTTTGGTTACAAGTCCTACAACCAAAAAACAATTTGAAATTTTGACCGATAAACCAATAGAAGTAATTACAAATGGCTTTGATTTTAAAATTGAAACCGAAAAATCTTTAGATGCTAAATTCACCATTTCTCATATTGGTTCTTTATTATCAGAAAGAAATCCCGAATTTTTATGGAGAATCTTATTTCAGTTGATACAAGAAAATACAGATTTTTCTGAAGATTTTGAATTGCAACTAGCAGGCGTAATCAGCGAAGAGGTCTTAGCAAGTTTGCACTTGTTTGGCATGGATAAAAATGTAAGAAATCTTGGGTATATAAGTCATCAAGAGGCACTTTTATTGCTACAAAAATCGCAAGTGTTGTTATTGATTGAGATTGACAGTATAGAAACGCGCTCTATTATACCCGGAAAATTATTTGAATATATGGCAGCTAATAGACCTATTTTAGCTATTGGACCTAGAGAAAGTGATATCGAAAAAATAATAAATGCCACTAAAACGGGTTGTTTTTTTGACTACAATAAAGAAGAAGAATTGAAGGAAACAATATTATTTTGGTATAATACTTACAAGAATAAAAAATTATTTTTAAACCCGGTAGGAGTAGAGACGTATAGCAGAAAAAATTTAACAGAAAAACTTTCCTTGCTATTAAAGAAGAAAGTATAGCAACATTTGAACCCTAAGAATTTAATAAACATCATAATTTAAGTCATGGGAATTGTAATAAAACAATCCATTCAAAATACGGTTATTACATACATTGGCTTTGCTATTGGAGCGTTGAATACCCTGTTTTTATACACAAATTTTTTAACAGATGATTATTATGGATTAGTAGGGTTCTTACTTTCCGCAGCAACTATTATGACCCCTTTAATGGCTTTTGGAGTACACAATGCCTTGATAAAATTTTATACATCCTTCAAAAGCATACCTGAGCGAGATAATTTTTTAGTTTTAATGCTTTATCTTCCATTGTTTTTTATAATTCCAGTAGGTTTTATAGGATATATAGGCTATGATCAAATTGTAAGTTTTCTCTCCAAAGAGAATCCCATTATTGAAAATTATGTGTGGACTATCTATCTTATTTCAATTGCCATGGCATATTTTGAGATATTCTATGCCTGGGTTAAAGTGAAAATGCAAAGTGTTTTCGGTAATTTTATGCGAGAGGTTTTCCATCGCATAGTTATCACAGCATTATTATTTTTGGTTCACTTTAAAATACTAACGGTGGAACAGTTTGTGTGGTCTTTGGTGGGGGTATATTTTGTGAGAGCCGGTATTATGAAATGGTATGCAATTCGTGCTAAATTTCCTAAACTTACTTTTTGGATTCCTAAGAATATTGTTTCTATACTAAAATATTCCTTTTTAATTATAATCGCCGGGTCCATAACGCTAGTCTTATTAGATATTGATAAAGTGATGCTAGGAAAATATATTGCCATTGAAAACGTAGCCTATTATAATGTAGCCATATTTATTGCTACAGTAATTGCCGTACCTGCAAGAGCGATGAATCAAATTACCTATCCTTTAACCGCTAAGTTTATCAATGAAAAAAGATGGATAGAATTAAAGGTTTTATATCAAAAAAGTTCGCTTACCTTGTTTGTTATTTCCGGATTGGTTTTCCTATTGATTGTTTTGAACATTAAAGAGTTATTTCAAATCCTTCCAGAAGCATATAGCAAAGGCCTATTTGTAGTAATTCTCATCTCCTTTTCCAAACTTTTAGACAATCTTTTAGGCATTAATAATAGTATTTTATACAATTCAGATTACTACAGATTAACCATTATATTAGGCCTTTTCCTCGCCATATTAACGGTGGTTTTAAATATGGTGTTTATTCCTCTATTGGGAATTGATGGAGCTGCAATAGCAACAGTTATTTCGCTTTTACTTTATAGCTTGTCTAAAATTATTGTTGTGCAATGGAAATTTAAAATGCACCCTTTTACATCCTCCTCCTTTAAAGTTTCTTTGCTTATAACCGTTTTAGCATTTGCCTTTTTTTATTGGGATTTTAATTTTCATCCAATTTGGAATATGATGTTAAAATCCTCCTTAATTTGCATTATTTATTTTCTAGTGGTTATAAAGGCTAGCCTTTCTGAGGATATAAACAACTTATTTGTTAAATATTTTCCATTTTAAAAGGAAGAAACCCCATCTCGGGCTTTTATGCTTTTGACAGGGCTTCTAACCAACCAAAACTTACCATTAATTATCCTCTGCCTCCTCTTATACTTGATGAATTACTATTTCCTCTAGTATTTATTGTCCTTGTGGCGTTGTTATTCTTTGTTTTAGAGGAACTTCTAACTTGATTTGTTTGTCTTGTATTGTTACTGGATGAGGCATTTCTTTGCGCGGTAACATTTTTATTTACATTTGTGTTTGTTTGAACACTCCTTCGCGCAGTTTCTTTTTTACTTATATTAGTGTTAGCAGGTGCTCCTCTTTGTGTGCTTTCGTTTCTGCTTACATGTGCACTAGCAGGTGCTCCTCTTTGTGTGCTTGCGTTTCTGCTTACATGTGCACTCGCAGGTGCTCCTCTTTGTGTGCTTTCGTTTCTGCTTACATTGGCATTAGCAGGTGCTCCTCTTTGTGTGCTTGCGTTTCTGCTTACATTGGCATTAGCAGGTGCTCCTCTTTTTATGCTTTCGTTTCTGCTTACATTGGCACTAGCAGGTGCTCCTCTTTGTGTGCTTTCGTTTCTGCTTACATTGGCATTAGCAGGTGCTCCTCTTTTTATGCTTTCGTTTCTGCTTACATTGGCATTAACAGGTGCTCCTCTTTGAACTCCATTCTCTTTACGAGTTGTAAAGTTACTTCTGGCTACATTATCATCCCTTCTATAAGTGGTTGCAATATTATTTGCATTTCCTCTAGTATTTGATGGTCTATAGTCATTATTTATTGCAACTCTACCATCTTTGTAATGCACTCTGCTTCCGGGTCTGTAAAAATCTCTTCTTCCATTTGTATATGCATATCCACCTCTGTTATAATGGTTTTTATGGTGACTGTAGCTATATCTTATTGGTGAGTAAAAACTTCTATAAGGTGTTGCATAAACGACACAATACGAATAATATGGAATGGTATAATAAGCATGCCAAGGTCTATATACATAATACCTATTCCATGGATTAATATATCCTGTATAATGAGAGTAATAACCATAAGGGTTGTAATGAACATACAAACCACCCACTTGTACTACACGTCTATCATTGTATTGAATAGTTACACTACCGGCTTGTGAAATACGACCATATTCATCATAATAAACAGGGACGTCTTCTATTTGAATAACCGCCCCATAATTATCATATTGCACATAGGCATCATAGTTATATCCTGAATTAAAATTTACAGCAACATTAGGAGTATTGATGGTTATTTGCGAACCTTGATTACCCAAATAAACAAAATCAAATTGACCATCAGGAAAAATGGAAAATTCTACGTCACCTTCAACAAAGATGAATGATTTACCATTATAATTTCTATTAAAGTTTTCATCATTAGTAGTAGATGCTTGGGTACTTATTACATAAAGTAATATGCTGACGAATGTAAGAACAAAAGTTTTCATAATAGCGATTTTTAAAATTAGTAATTGCTTCAAGTTTGTGGTTAGCATTCACTGTTTGCAATAAAGTAACCAAAGGTCGTGCCAAAAAGCCGTTCTAAAATTAACTATATGAAAATCTGGTGGTTATATTTTATTCTATAAAAAATATTTTAAATAGGAGAGAAAAGTTTATTAAAAAATAATACCATAAAAAAAGCCCTCCAATATTGGAAGGCTTTTAAGACTTAAACTGTATATATTTTAAACTAAGCTAGTTTAACGTTTACTGCATTTAATCCTTTTTTCCCTTGAGCTGTCTCAAAAGTTACTTCGTCATCTTCTCTAATATCGTCTACTAGACCTGAGATGTGTACGAAGATTTCTTCGTTTGATTCGTTGTCTTTAATAAATCCAAATCCTTTTGAATCGTTGAAAAATTTTACTGTTCCTGTTTGCATAATAAATAAATAAAAATTGTTTTTAATAAGATGCAAATATATACTTATTATGGTTTATAACCTATTGTTTAACAATAAATTATTTTTAAATTAAATTTTTAATTTTTTTTAATAGATCTAAAAATAATTTTTATCATCAAGAAAACCCTTGTGGCAAGAGGTTTTTTTACAGGTAAAAATAATGTATGAACAATTCTTATTATAACTTGTTTAGTTTTTCTACTTTTGAGTACCAATAAATAAAACAGATAAAAATGCCAGATATACATTACATCAGCAGCCATATTCTTGATTTGAGCAGTATTATGGACATTGTAGAAAATCAGATGCAATTAGCTCTATCTGATGAAGCAATTTTAAACATTACCAAAGCGAGAGAATATTTGGATAAAAAATTAGAAAGAAATGAGGATCCTATTTATGGCATAAATACCGGATTTGGATCGCTTTGCAATATTAAAATATCCAAAACCCATTTAGAGCAACTTCAAGAAAACCTTGTTATGTCGCACGCTTGTGGTGCTGGAGACTATGTACCTAAAGAGATTGTAAAACTAATGTTGCTCTTAAAAATCCAATCCTTAAGTTACGGTAATAGTGGGGTTCAATTAAAAACAGTTGAGCGCTTGATTGCTTTTTTTAACCTTGATATATTACCGGTTATTTATACACAAGGAAGTTTAGGTGCTTCTGGTGATTTGGCACCATTAGCGCATTTGTCACTTCCATTACTAGGTAAAGGGGAAGTTTATGTGAAAGGAAAAATTGTTTCTACTGAAAAAATATTAAAAGAAAATCAATGGGAACCCATTACGTTACAAGCGAAGGAAGGATTAGCGTTATTAAATGGAACACAATTTATGAGTGCTTATGGTGTGTATCTTTTAATAAAAGCGTACAAGTTGTCTTATTTAGCTGATGTTATCAGTGCTATATCTATTGATGCTTTTGATGGAAGTAGAAGCCCTTTTGATGCTTTGGTTCACGATATAAGACCTCATAGTGGGCAAATTAAAACCGCAAAAAATATAAGAGAATTTTTAAACGGAAGTGAAATAGCCGCAAGCGAAAAAAATAATGTACAAGATCCTTATTCCTTTAGATGTATTCCTCAAGTTCATGGTGCTACAAAAGATACCTTAGAGTTTGTTAGAAAAACTTTTAAAACAGAAATCAATTCTGTTACAGACAATCCAAATATTTTTGTGGAAGAAGATAAAATTATTTCCGGAGGAAATTTTCACGGACAACCTTTGGCTTTAGCACTCGATTATTTAGCTATTGCAATGGCAGAATTAGGTAGTATTTCTGAAAGGCGGATATATCAATTAATTTCCGGACTTCGTGGCTTGCCGGCATTTTTAGTAAACAATCCCGGTTTAAATTCCGGATTAATGATTCCACAATATACAGCGGCGAGTATTGTAAGTCAGAATAAACAATTAGCAACTCCATCGAGTATCGACTCCATTGTCTCGTCAAACGGACAAGAGGACCATGTAAGTATGGGTGCAAATGCTGCCACTAAATGTTTACGCGTGGTGGATAATATAGAAAAGATTTTAGCTATTGAGCTTTTCAATGCCTCACAAGCTTTAGTTTTTAGAGAGCCTAAGAAAACCTCTAAATTTTTAACTTCCTTCTTAAAAATGTATCGGAAAAATGTTCCTTTTGTAGCAGAAGACAGAGTTTTAGCTAATGATATTAGCAATAGCATTGCCTTTATACGAAGCTTTAGTATAGATGCTGAAGTGCTTTTTGAATAAAAATTATTTATTTTTTAATACTGCTAGTGGCAATTATACTTTCACTCCAATGAATAGCCTCTAGTAAATGCTCAAAATTTTTATAAGGCTTGTTTAGAAACATTTTTTCAACTTGTGTATTGGAAGTGCTTAATTTTTGTTGTGAAACTACTGCAAAAGCAACTAAGTTTTCAATTTTTGAGGTTTCAAGATAAACTTTAGGATCAACAGCGTAGGAGTGAATTCTATTGGTAATATAGGCAAATGGTCTGTTTTTAAAATATTTTTTTGCAAGTTTTAAAAGCACCTCATTATGCTCAGGCATAACAGTAATACCTTCATTTATTACAGCAATAATAAAGTTATTAAATATAGAAAATTCACAAAAATCATATTTAAGTGCTGCCCTCATTGCATAAAATATTTGTTGCCTATAATTATGTACTAAAGATAAGAAAAAATTACATTCTTGCTGAGCAAATTACACAATTAGTTATTTGTGGCATCATCAAAATTCTTCCAAAGGGTAGTTGATTTTTACAAATTCTACATACACCAAAATCTGCATCCTCAATTTTTTCAGTAGCTAAGTGAAGGTGTTTTACTTTGGTTTCAGCTTTTAGTAATGCAGAATCATGTACACTTTTATTGTTAATGGCATCCATTCTTGAGACTCTTCCAATGGCATTTTCAGGAGAAATAGGCTTTGTTAGTGCTTTGTATTTAAGAACGATTTTTTCTGTAGTGATTATTTCGTCATTTATTTTAGATTTTATATCTAAAAGTTCTTCGTGTAAATAGCTCATTTTATTTAAAAATTTGGCAAAGTATTTTAAAAAAAATAAACTATAACAAAGTATAAGAAAGAGATAAAACCCTCGAAAACTTATTTTGTAATAGCTTATTTTATTAAGATTCTGTAGTTTTTTTCTGTTTTTGTATTTTTATGGTTAATGCAACTGTTTTTTTATCTAAATCCATTAAAATACTATCTCCTTCCACTAAGTTTGAAGAAATAATTTCTTCTGCAAGCGCATCTTCGATGTATTTTTGAATGGCTCTGTTTAAAGGTCTTGCACCATATTCTTTATCAAATCCTTTATCTGCAATGTACTCTTTTGCGCTTTGTGTCAGGGTAAGGGAGTACCCTAGACTCGTGATTCTTGCGTAAAGTTTACTGAGTTCAATATCAATAATTTTATGAATATCCGCTCTTTCTAGAGCATTAAACACCATAACATCATCTACCCGGTTTAAAAATTCAGGGGCAAATGCTTTTTTCAAGGCATTTTCAATGATACTTTTTGAATTATCATCTGCTTGGCTTGTTTTAGCTGCAGTGCCAAAACCAACCCCTTGACCAAAATCTTTTAGTTTTCGAGCACCAATGTTGGAGGTCATAATAATAATTGTATTTCTAAAATCAATTTTACGGCCTAAACTATCGGTTAAATAGCCATCATCTAATACTTGAAGCAGCATATTAAACACATCGGGATGTGCTTTTTCAATTTCATCTAGAAGAATAACGGCATAAGGTTTACGACGAATTTTTTCGGTAAGTTGGCCTCCTTCTTCATAGCCCACATATCCAGGAGGAGCACCTACGAGTCTTGAAACCGAAAATTTTTCCATATACTCACTCATATCAATGCGAACCAAAGCGGTTTCAGAATCAAACAACTCTCTTGCTAAAACTTTTGCAAGTTGTGTTTTTCCAACACCTGTTTGTCCTAAAAAGATAAAAGAACCAATGGGTTTGTTAGGGTCTTTTAATCCGGCACGATTTCTTTGAATGGCTTTTACCACTTTGTTTACAGCCTCATCTTGTCCAATTACTTTTCCTTTAATTAATTGAGGAAGTTCTGCAAGTTTGTTAATTTCCGTTTGTGCGATTCTATTTACCGGCACACCAGTCATCATCGAAACTACTTCTGCTACATTATCGGCAGTAACGATTTCTCTATGACGTTTCGATTCATTTTCCCATTCTTCTTGAGCAATGGCAAGGTCTTTTTCTAATTTTTTCTCGTCATCTCGCAATTTTGCGGCTTCTTCATATTTCTGTTTTTTTACTACTGAATTTTTTAATTCCCGCACTTCTTCTAGTTGGGCTTCTATTTTTAGTATCGTTTCCGGCACGTGAATATTTATGATATGCACTCTTGACCCTGCTTCATCCAGCGCGTCAATAGCTTTGTCAGGAAGAAATCGTTCTGACATATACCGATTAGTCAGTTGCACACAGGCTTTAATAGCATCATCTGTATATTCCACATTATGATGTTCTTCATATTTATCTTTAATGTTGTTTAATATTTCAATGGTTTCTTCCACACTCGTTGGTTCTACAATTACCTTTTGAAATCGACGTTCTAGGGCACCATCTTTTTCAATATATTGACGGTATTCATCCAGTGTAGTTGCACCTATACATTGAATTTCGCCTCTAGCAAGAGCAGGTTTAAACATATTAGAGGCATCTAATGAACCTGTTGCTCCACCCGCACCAACAATTGTGTGAATTTCGTCAATAAAGAGAATGATATCATCATTTTTTTCCAGTTCATTCATTACCGCTTTCATGCGTTCTTCAAACTGACCGCGGTATTTTGTGCCTGCCACCAAACTGGCAAGATCTAGGGTTACTACTCTTTTGTCATAAAGTATTCGGGAAACTTTTCGTTGAATAATGCGAAGAGCTAATCCTTCTGCAATAGCAGATTTTCCGACACCCGGCTCACCAATCAAAAGTGGATTATTTTTCTTTCTTCTGCTCAGAATTTGAGAAACCCTTTGTATTTCCGCTTCACGACCTACAACGGGGTCTAATTTGCCATCCTCTGCCATTGCTGTAAGATCTCTGCCAAAATTATCTAAGACAGGAGTTTTTGATTTTTTTACTGTTTTTGAGGTAGCAGAAGAGCTGAAAGGATTATCTTTAGGATCCTCGGAAGCATTCCCTAAGTTTTCATCGTCATTAGGAAAGGATTCAGAAATTGGAGATTGTAAAAACCCTTCATCATTGGTTATCATAAGTTTAAATTGGTCTTTAACACTGTCATAATCTAATTTTAGCTTATGAAGCAGCTTCGTTGTAGGATCATTTTCGTTACGTAAAATACACAATAAAAGGTGTGCGGTATTTATAGAAGTGCTTTGAAATAATTTTGCTTCAAGAAAAGTAGTTTTTAATGCTCGTTCTGCTTGTCTTGTCAAATGCAGATTTTTTTTATCATTAGGCACAGCGGTAGGGTTTGGATTTGCGGGGCTTAAAATTTCTACTTTTCTGCGCAGTACATTCAAATCGATGTCTAGTGCATTAAGAATATGGATTGCTTTGCCACTGCCATCGCGCAATAAACCAAGCATTAAGTGCTCTGTACCAATAAAATCATGGCCTAAGCGAAGTGCTTCTTCTTTGCTATACGCTATTACGTCTTTTACTCTTGGTGAAAAATTATCATCCATAGTATTCTTTATTTAGAATATAAAATTACAAAATTTACCTATCAATTCGCAAAAACTATTCCTTTGATATCCCTTTTGTGGTAAAAAGACGAAAAAACTTTCCAATGGCAAAATATTTACGTGCTATTTTATTAACCATCCGCAGGGCTATATTTGTTAATAAATTAGTAGAAAACCAAGTGTTTTTATGGTTAAAAAATTGCTAAAAACAGTATATTGCGAGATAATTTTAAGAACGTTAAATAAAACATAAAAGTATATGACTGAAGGCGAAAAATTAATTCCAATTAACATTGAAGAGGAGATGAAATCAGCTTACATAGATTATTCTATGTCCGTCATTGTGTCACGTGCGCTTCCTGATGTTAGAGATGGAATGAAACCTGTTCACAGACGTGTTCTTTTCGGAATGCATGAATTAGGGGTAAGATCAAACACTGCGTATAAAAAATCAGCCAGAATTGTTGGGGAAGTATTAGGTAAATACCACCCACACGGGGATACTTCTGTCTATGACGCTATGGTTCGTATGGCACAAGAGTGGAGTTTGCGTTATATGCTAGTAGATGGGCAAGGTAACTTTGGCTCTGTTGATGGTGATAGCCCTGCAGCAATGCGGTACACGGAAGCGCGTATGCAAAAAATATCAGAAGATATGCTTGCTGATATTGATAAAGAAACCGTTGACTTTCAATTAAATTTTGATGATACACTAGAGGAACCAACCGTATTGCCAACTCGAGTACCTGGACTACTTATAAACGGTGCCTCAGGTATTGCTGTAGGTATGGCTACAAATATGCCACCTCACAATATTTCGGAAGTTATTGACGGCACCATTGCATATATAAACAATAATGATATTGAGATTTCCGAATTAATGACACATATAAAAGCTCCTGATTTTCCTACAGGAGGAACTATATATGGGTACGAAGGAGTAAAAGAAGCTTTTGAAACCGGTCGTGGTAGGGTAGTAGTAAGAGCAAAAGCATCTTTTGAAGAAGTCCATGGAAAAGAATGTATCATTGTTACAGAAATTCCTTACCAAGTCAATAAAGCCGATATGATTAAAAAAACGGCAGACTTGGTTAATGAAAAGAAAATAGATGGTATTTCAAATATCCGCGATGAATCAGACAGAAATGGAATGCGAATCGTTTATATTTTAAAACGAGATGCTGTACCCAATATCGTCTTAAACACGCTTTATAAATATACCGCTTTACAATCCTCGTTCAGTGTAAATAATATTGCACTTGTAAAGGGAAGACCTCAAATGTTGAATTTAAAACAATTAATTCAATACTTTGTAGAACACCGCCATGAGGTGGTTGTAAGAAGAACAGAATATTTGCTTCGAAAAGCAGAAGAAAGAGCCCATATTTTAGAGGGATTAATCATTGCTTCCGATAATATTGATGAAGTAATTCGCCTTATTAGAGCCTCTGCAAATGCCGATGAAGCTCGCCAAAAATTGATGGAAAGCTTTACCCTCTCTGAAATACAAGCTAAAGCAATTGTTGAAATGCGTTTGAGGCAACTTACAGGTCTTGAACAAGACAAGTTACGCACAGAGTATGAGGAGTTGATGAAAACCATTCAAGGATATAGAGATATTTTAGCCAGTGTAGAAAGAAGAATGGAAATTATAAAAGAAGAACTTGCTGAAATTAAAGCAAAATATGGCGATGAAAGAAGAAGTGTAATAGAATATGCAGGTGGCGATGTATCTATAACCGATTTGATTGCTGATGAAAAAGTGGTTATCACTATTTCTCATGCAGGTTATGTGAAACGAACACCATTACACGAATATAAAACACAAAATAGAGGAGGAGTAGGGCAAAAAGCTTCTGCCACCCGAAATGAAGATTTTTTAGAACATCTATTTGTAGGAACCAATCACCAATACATGTTGTTCTTTACACAAAAAGGAAAATGTTTCTGGATGCGTGTTTTTGAAATTCCCGAAGGAAACAAAACCTCCAAAGGGAGAGCCATTCAAAACTTAATCAATATTGAACAAGAGGATAAAGTGAAAGCTTTTATTTGTGTTCAAGATTTAAAAGATGAAGACTACATCAACAACCACTTTGTAATCATGGCCACTAAAAAAGGCCAAGTGAAAAAAACCGCATTAGAACAATATTCAAGACCTCGAACCAATGGCATCAATGCCATCACCATCCGTGAAGACGATGAACTTTTAGAAGCTAAATTAACTACCGGCGATAGCCAAGTAATGCTCGCTGTAAAATCGGGTAAAGCGGTTCGTTTTGAAGAAAGTAAAACCCGACCTATGGGAAGAAATGCTTCCGGAGTCCGTGGTATTACTTTAAAAGATGACAAAGACGAAGTTGTAGGAATGATAACCGTAAACGACCCACAAAAAGAAACCATATTGGTTGTTTCTGAAAATGGTTATGGAAAACGTACTTTCATTGATGACCCTGAAGATGGAGTAGCCATTTATCGAATTACTAACCGAGGAGGAAAAGGGGTGAAAACGATTTCCATCACGGAAAAAACAGGAAGCTTAGTCGCTATTAAAAATGTCTTAGATGATGATGATTTGATGATTATCAATAAATCAGGGATAGCCATCAGAATGGAAGTAAAAGATTTGCGAGTTATGGGTAGGGCCACCCAAGGTGTAAGACTTATCAAAGTTAGAGAGGATGATGCCATTGCAGCAGTTGCCAAAACGATGAAAGATGATGTAGAAGAAGATGCAGATTTTGAGAGTGATTTAAATTCAAAAGAAGAAGACGGTACACCTTTTGATAATAGTAGTACGGACGAATAATTTAATGCATCCTTTTGAGCACAAAATTAGGATTAAAATGTTTTTTGAAAAACTTTAAATAAACACTAATTTTGTGCTTCTAAATTGCTTTTAAGCCAAATAAATTTAAAAAAATGAAAAAAAGAATAGTATTAATTACTTTGTTATTTATAACAGTAATTGCATTTCCCCAAAAAAAAGAGTTAAGAGAAGCCTCAAAAGCTATTAAAGAAGGCTCTTTTGCTGATGCTAAAGCTACTTTAGCACAACTTGAAGGTACCATATCAAGCGCCGACCAAACTGTGCAAGCAGAATATTATTTATATAAAGGAGAAGCCTTTTTAGGCATCGCCGGAAAAAATGAAAAAGATTTAATTACTGCAGCAGACTCCTTTAAGAAAGTTATAGCATTAGAAGAAGACTCCGGAAAATCAAAATATACAGAACAAGCTGAAAAGGGTATGCAAAATTTAAGAGTTAGATTGGTAAACGCAGCCATAGAAGATCAGAATGCAGAAAGATATGCCGAAGCATCTAAAAAGTTATACACAAGCTATACAATTAGCCCTAAAGACACTTCTGATTTATATTATGCTGCCGGAAATGCATTAAATGCAAAGGAGTATACTTCTGCACTTGATTATTTTCAAACCTTGCTAGATCTTGGTTTTACAGGTGTCCAAAAAGAATATAATTTAATAGATAAAACAACCCAAGAAGTTGCAACTTTTTATAGCAAAGAAGAAAGAGATTTAATGATGTTGTCTGGTAATTATATTAAGCCTACCGAAAAATTATCAAAATCAAAAAAAGGAGAAGTGCTCAGAAATGTAGCTTTTTTACTAATTGACAAAGGAGATACCGATAAAGCTAAACTTATGATTGCTGAAGCCCGTAAAGAAAACCCCGACGATGACTCTCTTTTAAGAGCAGAGGCCGGGATTGCTTTAAAACTAAACGACATGAAAACGTATAGTAAGCTAATGCAAGAAATAATAGCAACAGACCCAAATAATCCGGAGTTATATTATAATTTAGGAGTAAGCTCTGCAAGTATAGGAGATAAAGAAAATGCAGAAAAATACTATTTAAAAGCATTAGAATTAGATCCGGAATATCAAAATGCTAAAGTGAATATGGCAGCACTAATACTGGAGGATGAAACTAAAATTATTGAAGAAATGAATGCCTTAGGTACTTCAGCTAAAGACAATAAAAGATATGATGAATTAAAAGGTGTGAGAGAAGGGCTTTTCAAAAAGGCAGTTCCTTATTTAGAAAGTGCATTAGAATCTCGTCCTGATAATATTCAAATTACAAGAACTTTAATGAATATTTATACCATACTTGGTGAAGATGCTAAATTTAAGCAGATGAAACAAAAATTGGAAGAAATAGAAAACTAATAAAAAATCCCGATAAAATTTTATCGGGATTTTTTTATATTATTTTTTTTATCACTCGCAGTTGATGGGTATGTTTTCCGGTATCTAAGTTAAAAATACCACTATGATCTAGACGATCTATCCTTACTTTACCGTGTGCGTGAATTATGTAATTGTCATTCATTATAATGCCAACATGTACTATACATCCTTCATTATTATCAAAGAAAGCTAAGTCACCCGGTTCACTTTCCTCTATAAAACTAAGAGATTCCCCTTGTGTTGCTTGTTGTTTTGCGTCACGCAAAAGTTTAAAGCCATTTAATTTATACACCATTTGGGTAAAACCACTACAGTCAATTCCAAAAGGTGTCTTCCCTCCCCATAAATATGGTGTGTTTAAATAGAGTAATGCTGTACGAATAAGGTTTGCTTTGTTATGAAAATTTTCTTGAACATTTCCATCGTGCGTATGTTTTAAAAACGGTGATGCATTTAAGTGCGAACCTAAAGGGATAGGAACAAGTTGAGAAAATTCATTGGTAATAAACTCCATAATATCCATAGTTATTTTAGAAGGTTTTTCATCAAGGATATGGTAAACTTCTGCTGAAATTTCAGTATATTGCTTATGGTCTATCCAACCTTCATAACCATCAAAAGCTAAGCGGATATAACACCAACCATTTCGTTCCTCGATAATTTTAAAATGCTCGCCATAGAGCAACTGTGATACCATTTCACTAGTATTGCTTGGATCAAGTCTAAGGGGAATTACGCTAAGATTACAAAGGCCGTACTTCATTTATTTTCGTTCAATAACAAATGCTGATGCGCCACCACCACCGTTACAAATAGAAGCAACACCAATTTTAGCTTTATTTTGTTCTAAAACGTTTAATAAAGTTATGATGATTCTTGCGCCACTGCAACCAAGAGGATGCCCTAAAGCAACAGCACCACCATTTACATTTACATTTTTGTCAGTAAGACCAAGTATTTTCATATTAGCAAGACCTACCACCGCAAAGGCTTCATTAAATTCAAAGTAATCGACTTCTTTTATAGAAATACCTGCAGTATCTAATGCTTTTGGAATTGCTTTAGATGGGGAAGTAGTAAACCATTTTGGCTCCTGCGCTGCATCGGCAAATCCCTTTACATATGCTAGTATTTTTAATCCAAGTTCTTTAGCTTTTTCTTCACTCATCAAAACCACAGCTGCTGCTCCATCATTTATGGTAGATGCATTGGCGGCTGTAACAGTTCCGTCTTTAGTGAATGCGGGACGTAATGAGGGTATTTTATCTATAAATACGTTTTTAAATTCTTCGTCTTCTGAAACAATAATTGGCTCTCCTCGCCGCTGTGGAACTTCTACAGGAACAACTTCACTAGTAAATTTTCCTTCTTGCCAGGCTTTAGCAGCTCGTTTATAAGATTGAATAGCAAATGCATCCTGTTCCTCTCTGGTAAATTTATATTCTGTAGCACATAAATCGGCACAAGTTCCCATAGGGTTATTGTCATAAGCATCTACAAGACCGTCCTTTTGCATAGCATCTTCCATACTTAAAGATCCAAATTTATGACCTTTACGTAAATGTGCATAATGAGGAATGTTACTCATACTCTCCATTCCACCAGCAACAATAATATCGGCATCCCCTAATTTAATACTCTGAGCGGCAAGCATCATCGCTTTCATTCCGGAAGCACAAACTTTATTCACTGTCGTACAAGGAACCGTTTCTGGAATTCCAGCTCCTAAAGCTGCCTGTCTTGCAGGTGCTTGACCTACACCAGCCTGAACCACATTTCCCATCAACACCTCCTGAACAAGGTTAGGATCTAAATTTATCTTGCTTAGGGCTCCTTTTATTGCTGCACTACCTAGTTGTGGTGCAGTTAAAGAAGATAATGAACCCATGAAACTTCCAATGGGTGTTCTGGCGACGGATACAATTACTACTTTTTTACTCATTACTAATGTTTTTAAGTTCTAAATTTTAAGTATACAAATTTACATAAATATCAGTAATTATCTATGGTTTGTGAAGATGTATTTATTTGAAAACAGTATGTAAAAGTAGCATTTCATATAAAAAAAGCCCCATAGCGTGGGGCTTTAGTGATCGCGACACGATTCGAACGTGTGACCGTCCCGACTTAAAGTCGGGATGCTCTATCCATCAGAGCTGATTAGAAGCGTTAATCAAGGCTTCAATATATTTTCTAGATTTCATTTTTTTGACGCTCATTTCCCTTTGATACGCTTGTCTTTTCGTTGAAAAAGTTTCAAAATAGACAAGTTCCCAATCTTTTGTTTTTGCGGTAAATCCTTTGTGATGGGAATGGTGCTTTCGAATTCTTTTTTCCAAAGATTCACTAGTATGCCCCAGATAATAAGTATCTAGATTTTTTGAAAACAGTATGTAAAAGTAGCATTTCATATAAAAAAAGCCCCATAGCGTGGGGCTTTAGTGATCGCGACACGATTCGAACGTGTGACCGTCCCGACTTAAAGTCGGGATGCTCTATCCATCAGAGCTGATTAGAAGCGTTAATCAAGGCTTCAATATATTTTCTAGATTTCATTTTTTTGACGCTCATTTCCCTTTGATACGCTTGTCTTTTCGTTGAAAAAGTTTCAAAATAGACAAGTTCCCAATCTTTTGTTTTTGCGGTAAATCCTTTGTGATGGGAATGGTGCTTTCGAATTCTTTCCTCCAAAGAGTCACTAGTATGTCCCAGATAATAAGTATCTAGATTTTTTGAAAACAGTATGTAAAAGTAACATTTCATATAAAAAAACCCCATAAAATGGGGCTTTAGTGATCGCGACACGATTCGAACGTGTGACCGTCTGCTTAGAAGGCAGATGCTCTATCCAGCTGAGCTACGCGACCTGGATTATACAATATTTTATTATAAGAGGATTCGGACCTCTGACCGTCCCGACTAAAGTCGGGGTGCTCTATCCAGCTGAGCTACGCGACCTGGATTATACAATATTTTATTATAAGAGGATTCGGACCTCTGACCGTCCCGACTAAAGTCGGGGTGCTCTATCCAGCTGAGCTACGCGACCTGGATTATACAATATTTTATTATAAGAGGATTCGGACCTCTGACCGTCCCGACTAAAGTCGGGGTGCTCTATCCAGCTGAGCTACGCGACCTGGTTGTGAATAATTTGTCGGGGTGGCAGGATTCGAACCTGCGGCCTCCTGCTCCCAAAGCAGGCGCGATAACCGGGCTACGCTACACCCCGCGGCAAACAGTTTTCACGGTTTGTTTTTTTCATAATTGATAAGAACCTGCGCCTTCCCGAATCCAATTCGGGACGCGATAACCGGGCTACGCTACACCCCGCGGCAAACAGTTTACACTGCATGATTTTCAATAATTTATAAGAACCTGCGCCTTCCCGAATCCAATTCGGGACGCGATAACCGGGCTACGCTACACCCCGCGGCAAACAATTTTCACGGTTTGTTTTTTTCATAATTGATAAGAACCTGCGCCTTCCCGAATCCAATTCGGGACGCGACAACCGAGTTAAGCTTCACGCTGAGTGCAGCTTTATTGCGGAGAGTGTGGGATTCGAACCCACGCGACAGTTACCCGTCGACAGTTTAGCAAACTGCTCCATTAACCACTCTGGCAACTCTCCTAAATTTTTGAACGTACGCACCTAAAATTGCGGTTGCAAATGTAAGTTTTCATCAATTATAACACAACAAAAATACGGTTTTTTTATATTTATATTTTTATACATTCTAAAACTACTTTTTTTCCATTCCTAAGTGTAGTGAAAAACAAATAGTTATTACCTCCATCTGTAATATTCCATTTTTTTCTGAGGGTATCAACCGTCTCCGGAAAGTTTCTAATGGTTATGTTCGCCTTCCTATTAGAGAGGTTTTTCCTCAATTCATTTTTAGAATAAGGTATTATATTTTCTATTTGAAACCTTCTTCCGGGAAAATCAATCAAAGCATCGCTAGTGTATAAATGCGAATTATTTTCTAGTTTGTCTATTTTAAAAGAAAAAGAAACCGCATCAAAAGCGCCACTTTTCATAATGGCAGCATTGGGTTCATACAGATATTTTTTAGGAGAACCTATGGATGCAGTAGGCTTGTCAAAAATAGTCATACTAAATGTTTCCGTTTGAGTCTTTTTAATGTTAATGGTTTTGATGATGCCGTTTTTTTTGGTGTCTTTTTCTATAATCCAAAGTAGTTCTTTCACTTCGTTATTAACTGAAACAATGTGAATTTCACTTACATTTTTTAGTTCTCTTAAACCAATACTCAGATCCAGCATCGGTGAGGTTTTAACTAGTAGTTTATTAGTACTTTCCAACAGAAAATCTAGATGCTCCACGATATTTGGCTCACAATCTTTTAAATAAAAAACTTTTCCTTTCGCGGCATTTCTTCGGGATGGGTCTATATAAATAACATCATAATAGTTGTTTTTTATTGCGTTTAAGCCATTTGTATTTTCGCAAATAATATTGGTTTGTAATGCTTTACTGTTGATTGCAGCAATTTCAGAAAGGTTTTTGTCGATTTCAAAATGGTAAACTTGTTTTATCTTTTTGGAAAAGTAATAACTATCTACCCCAAAACCTCCTGTTATATCTGCAAGGGTGTTACCTGTAACCAATTGCGCTTTATAAGCAGCAGTAATTTCTGAAGAGGTTTGCTCTACATTAATTTTTGGCGGGAAGTAGATATTTTTTGTTTGAAACCAAGTCGGAAGTTTGTTTTCGGCTTTCTTTTTACTCTCAATTTGTTCTACTAATTCCTGAATAGTTATGTCATTAAAAGGACTACCTTTTAAAAGTAACTTTATCGTTTCTGATTTTAAATTATTTGTTATAAACTCTTGAACTATAGTATTTAAAATGGCTTTATTCAATGTAATACTATATATTTTTAGTAAGTTGTTTTACAATTTTATTTTCTGCAAGAAATTCTTTAGCAATTACTTTAATAACGGTGTAAGAAGGCACCGCGGCAATCATACCCACCACGCCAAAAAGAAGTCCTGCAATAACGATTACAAGAAATATTTCCAACGGATGCGATTTTACACTGGTAGAAAAAATAAGCGGCTGGCTTAAAAAATTATCAATAATTTGACCAATTAGAAAACCTATCATTACATAAATAGAAGTAGGAAGTATAACGGTACTAAAATCTTGTCCTAAATTGCTGGTCATGGAAAGAAATAGAATTAAAACTGCGCTTATCAATGGGCCTAAGTAGGGAATGATATTTATTAAAGCGCATAAAAAAGCAATAACAATGGCATTATCTATTCCAAAAAGGAGTAGCACGAAGGAATAAATCACAAATAAAATCACTATTTGAAGTACTAGACCAATAAAATATCTGGAAAGTAGATTTTTAATTTTGATTAAAGAAAGCTCAAATCTTGCGGTTTTATCATCAGGAACAAAGGTTAGGATGCCATTTTCAAGCAGTTTACTGTCTTTTAAGAGAAAAAATGAAATAAAAAGTACTGAAAACAAACCGATACTAAAACTTCCTAGAGCACTGATAAACCCATTTATAAAGTCGGGGATAAAATTAAAATTAATGGTACTAATGAAATTGGAATTATTCCATTCTTTTTCGATATCAATGTTTGAATTAGAAAAATACAGAATAATTTCTCTATATAAATTTTCAAGCGTATTTTTTAACGACTCAATATTTAATAGGGAAAGGTTTTGACTTTGTTGTTTTATAAGGGGTAAGAAAAGTAACAACAAACTAATGAATAATCCAAAAATAAGAATCATTGTTAGGATTACTGCCAGTAAATTTTTAAGCTTGAGCCTCTGTTTTAGAAACAAAATAATAGGTCTTCCGATGAGTGTAACCACAAAAGAAAGTGCCAAATACACCAACAAACTTTGAATTTGATATATAAACCACAAGAGAACTCCAATGCCTAGGAGTATAAATACAGCCTTGAGAATTCCATTAGTTATAGTTTTTGATTCCATAGTATAAAAATAGTAAAAAAACGATGACTAAAAAGTGCTAAAAACAGTGAGTTATAAAAATCTATCTATTTAATTTTCAAAAACATATTTAATAATATTAGCACCCATTTGTAGTGCTTTTAAACGGACTTCTTCCGGGTCGTTATGAATTTCTTTATTTTCCCATCCATTTCCTAAATCGCTTTCGTAGGTATATAGAAGGATTAGTCTTTCTCCTTCAAAAATACCAAATGCTTGTGGCGGTTTGTTGTCGTGCTCGTGAATTTTTGGCAAGCCATTTGGAAATTTATAATGGTAATTAAATATGGGGTGTGTTGCATTCAATTCTATTAATTCCTTTTCGGGGAATAGTTTATTTAATTCGGGACGTACATATTTATCCAGTCCGTAGTTATCGTCTATGTGCAAAAACCCACCACTTAGCAGGTAGTTTCTCAAATTTGTAACGTCTTCTGAAGTAAAAAAAACATTTCCGTGTCCCGTCATATGTACAAAGGGGTATTGAAAGAGTTCCACACTACTGGGCTCTACCGTTTGAGGGGTTTCTTTTATGGTAGTAGTAATGTTTTGGTTACAAAACTTAATTAGGTTAGGCAAGGAAGTGGGGTTGACATACCAATCGCCTCCGCCATTATATTTTAGTACGGCAATTTCTTGTGCTTGTAAAAAGCCACTACAAAGCAAAAGTGCAGAGGTTATCCAGCTATATATTCGGTTATTAATTTTCATCAACTATGATTAATAGGTTGTTGTTACATTAGCATCCACTACAATAATAAAGTCAGCTTTGCCAAGATGTTGTATTTCTAGAGTATCTAATTGACTTTGTGTAAGAGTAGAAAGGGTAGCATATTTTAAGGATTTGTTTTTATTTTTTAAATACCACAAAATACCTTCATAATTATCGCTGTGGTAGGCACCATTGAAATGTATAAAAGTATGCTTTTTTTCATAATTGCGTAAAATGAAATGCGCCATAGTTGCATCTTTTATTGCCTGTGCCATCACTAGTTCCGGAGTGCCGTGTTCTCCCATCATCGTTAAAATATTTTTGTAGGTGGCTAGGTTGGCATCAAAAACGATGGGCAATGGTGCAATCCAGCTTTTATCTTCTACAGAAAGGGAGTCTAAGGCTTTAAAGCCATTTTTAAAAACTAAATTGGCAAAGTTTCTGGGAATATTAGTAGCAATAAATGGTAATGTATCGTTCTTTGCCAAATCTATAAGAGGTTTGTAATCTGTTTTATAATTTTTCCAAAGCCTAGCCAATGTATCTAAGCCTTTTTGGTCAATTTCACCCACCAAATAGCGGTTTAATACTTTTTGGTTGTCGGCTTCAATCATTTCTGCACCAAGGATTAAACGGTTGGTTTTGCTTAGATCTTTGCTGATTTCATATTGGAGCCAATGCGAAATAGCACTATTATGTTGTTCGCCAAAGAGGATAATTTCTTTTTTTTGAAGACTGTCTATAACCGCATTATATCCTATTTGCACGCCGGTAGAAGTAAAAATAGTATATGCTTTTTTATGTTGTGCAGATGCTAGAATGGAACTGTTTAAAACAAGAAATAAAAATAATCTAGACATATACATAAGAGTTTTCTTTACTTGCGAATTTAAAAAATAAAAACCGACCTAAGCAAATAGGTCGGTTTTAAAATTTAGTTTTTTTAAGGATTAATCGATAGTACCTTCTTTTTTCTCAGAGCAAACGCAGGTGCATTTTTTTCCTTCAACAAGGATTTCTGTAGTAACGCGTGTTGGTGCACCACGTTGTACACCATCTATGGTTGGATTGCCTTCTTTTTTCATTTGATCCAATTGCGCTTTGTTTATTACATTTACGGTAGGATCTTCAATTTGAATATTCGTTTCCGTGCCTGATTTTATCACTTTTTCGGAAGAATCTTGATTGGTTTGGTTTGTGCCATCCACCTCAATGATGCTTTTTTTCTCAGAAACTTCTTGTGCTACGACAGTTTCCACTTCTGTTCCTTTTACAATTACTTTGGTTGTAGTGGTTTCTTTTTCAATATTTTTATTTTCTTGAGCATGTAGCGTGGTAAAAGAAGCCATTCCAAATGCTAGTGAAATAATGATTAAGTGTTTCATAATTTAGTTTATTTGTTTATGATACAAACTTAATCTATAAAGGTGTTAATTAATTATAATATACCTATAAAAAATTCACAATATTTTAAAAAAAATTATACTAAACAGTCATTATATTATTTTTATTTACTGTTTTTAACTGTTTATTGTATCATTTTTTAAATTTTAGGATTATTTATTAAAAATAATTTCATTTTTAAACACTATTCATTTTTATGGTTTGAGTCTGTTTCGTTACAATTTTTATTTTGATTGCATTGCTGTGCTGCATATAAATCATCTTGCTCTGGCAGACAGGCAAGACAAGATAGATTTTGTATGTACGAGTGATATTATTTTATTGTGGGAGCCTTAAAAAATAATTGTAGCTAGAGTACTTATGTTTGACAGATTACACCACTAGCAATCCATGTTGCTTTAATGCCATGATTGGTTTTGAAAACCAAAACAATTCAAAGTCCTCGAAATAAGTTTCAAAGTCGGCTTTTAATTGGGCGTATGAAACGGGTATTTCCTGATGTGGAGTTAGTTGCATCAGTTTCTGTGCCAACCAATCACCAGTTTTTTTTTCAAGGGTAATGTGGAAACTTTCCTTTATGTCGTGAAATTGCATGTGGAGTTGGTGTCTTGTAATACCTCTTTTGGTTTTTTTTTGTTCTACAACGATTGGAATTCCACCCAGCCACAAAATAGTTGCCGTTGGTTTTATATTGAAATTTGGAGGTTCATTAATAAAACTCTGAATTAACCCTGCAGCCACTTGTGTTTTCGGAATTTTAAAATCAAACCATTGCTGGAGTGGTGTGTCTAGCCCGATGCCATGCATAAAATTAAAGAGCGATTTATCTAATCCGTAGCTAAATTTGGAGTGATTTATTCCTGTTGCATCGGTAAATTGGATGTCGTTATTTGCAAAAGTAATGCTTTCAATATGTGGTGTTATGCCAAAATTCTTAGGATTTAAACCAATGGGACTATGCGCTGTAAGCGCAAACTGGTGCCAAAATCCCGATTGTAATACCCCTACATCAAAAAGTTGACGAACCATTTCTAGGCTGTCCACGGTTTCCTGAACCGTTTGCGATGGATATCCGTACATCAAATAGCAATGCACCATGATATTTGCTTGGGTTAAATTGCGAGTAACCTGTGCTACTTGTTCAACCGTAACGCCTTTTTCAATCAATTTAAGAAGTCTGTCCGAAGCTACTTCCAATCCGCCGGAAATCGCAATGCAGCCCGAAGCATTCAATAAAACACAAAGATCGCGAGTAAAACTTTTTTCAAAACGAATATTTGTCCACCAAGTTACAGTTAGTTTTCGTTTCAGTATTTCCAAAGCTACTGCTTTCATTAAGGCAGGAGGTGCTGCTTCATCTACAAAATGAAAGCCGTTTTCACCAGTTTGGGCAATAAGTTGCTCCATGCGGTCCACTAGTAATTTTGCAGCTACAGGTTGGTATAATTTTACATAATCTAGTGAAATATCGCAAAAAGTGCATTTGCCCCAATAACAACCATGCGCCATCGTGAGTTTATTCCAACGACCATCGCTCCAAAGGCTATGCATTGGGTTTGCAATTTCGATAACTGAAATATACTCTGTAAGAAACAAATCAGAATAATCAGGAGTGCCTACTTCTGCCTGTTTATAATCAGGTTTTGTGGAAGAGTTGTTGTAGATAATTGCGCCATTTTCTGCCAAAAAAGTTCGTTTCAACTTATTAAAATTCGGGTTTTCCAAGGAAGGATTTTGCACATTAGATAACAATAATTCTATAGGCAACTCCCCATCATCGAGGGTAATAAAATCAAAAAAATCAAAAACACGAAGGTCAGCTACAGAGCGCAGTTCGGTATTTGGAAATCCGCCACCCATGATTATTTTTATTTCTGGATAGTTAGTTTTTAAAAACTGTGCACAACGAAAAGCGCTATATAAGTTTCCTGGAAAAGGCACCGAAATCCCCACCATTTTAGGTAGCACCGATTGGATGCGATTTTCTAAAATAGTTAAGGAAATTTCATCGATGAATGTGAGTTTTTGTTGTAGGTGATTGTATAATTCGTCAAAGGAATTTGCACTTCTTCCTAAGCGTTCTGCATAACGACTAAAGCCAAAATTTTCGTCGATGCATTCCACAATAAAATCAGACAAATCCTCGAGGTATAAGGTGGCAATGTGTTTTGCTTTGTCCTGCATTCCCATGGAGCCAAAGGCCCAATCCATATCGTCCAATTGCTCAAAACGGGAAGCTCTTGGAAGAAAATTTTTAGTACAAATCTGCCTTGAAAAAGTGGAATTTTTTCCTTGTAAAAATCGAATTACTTCTTCTAAGGGTTGAAGATAACGCTCCTTTAGTGCAAAAATACGTTTGGCGTTTTCCGAAAGTATTGTATCGTTTTCTATTGCGATATCAAATAATTTTTGCAGATTTTTATTAGAAAAAATTTCTAGTATAACTTCCATTCCTAAATCCATTTGAAATGCAGAAATTCCTTTTGTATTTAAAAAACCCTTTAAATATGCCGTTGCAGGATAGGGCGTATTCATTTGTGTAAAAGGTGGAGTTAGGAGTAAAATGTCTTTCAAAATGGCAGCAAAAAATTAATGGATTATAAAGATAGTTTATTGTTCGTTGGTTAAAATTTCTTGAACCGCTTGTTTATAAGCCATGGCATTGGCAGCTTTTTTAATTTTTTTTAGGGTTTTTTGCGGATCAGCAAAGGAGGTGGAAAAATACCCCCAAAAGGTTTGCATTTTCATTTTTATGGGAGTTGGCCCGGATAAGGCTTCATCATACTGTTTATAAATGGTGTCGTGAAACTCTCGAAAAATTTCCCAGCGGTTATAGGGGTAAGTGTTAGAGCCCTTTTTTATCATACCCGGTAAAAATGGATTGGCAATAAGTCCTCTTCCAATCATCCAATGATTTATGGAGGGGAAACGTACCTGTAGTTTTTTAAAACCTGCTAAGGAAGTAATGTCGCCATTGTAATACAGGGTATGTTTTGTATGTTCTATGCACCGTTGAAAGGCATCAAGGTCTACACCTCCTTTATAAAGTTGTTTGCCAATGCGGGCGTGAATGGCAATATTTTTAAGTGGGTATTTATCTAAAATTGGGAAGGTGTCCAAAATTTCGCTGCTGTTTTCATAGCCCATCCTCATTTTCATAGACACTAGAATGTTTGTTTCAGAATGTGCCCTGTCAAGAATATAACCAATTTTCTTTGGGTTGCAAATCAATCCCGATCCCATGCCGCGCTTTGTAACCATAGGATATGGGCAACCTAGATTCCAGTTGAGTTCTTTGTATCCAAATTGCTGCACAAATTTTGCTACAAACAAAAATTCTTCGGCATCATTCGTAATAACTTGTGGGATTAACTCCGGCGTGGTATTGTTTTCAGGAAAAATATCTCGTTCATAGGATGCCTTAACTAGCATTTTTCCATCCAAACGGATGTAAGGCGAATAAAAAGTATCAATACCCCCAAAGTAATAGTGAAAGACATTACGAAACCGAAAATCGGTAAGACCCTGCAAAGGAGAAGAAAGAAGTTTAAAACTCATAGTGATTCACTTGTAGCAAAGATAGTTGAAAAGGGGACTTTAATTTATCGGATTTTGATTTGATTTTTTCACATTATACTTTTTAAAATAATTTTTAGTATACATCAAAAAATCTGTGAAGAGTACATCCTTAGACGAGAGGGATTTAATTAGCGGCATAATTGCTTAAAGCAAAGGCAGGAATACCTATAATGCAATTGACAAACAATGTTTTTATTTTTTTTTGTTTCTAAATACTGTTTAACTATTGCATTTTTGAACATAAAAAATATTTTTTATAGTGAACTAAAAAAATTTACCTAAATAAAATAAAAAAGAAGAAAATTTGAAAAAAAATACCATCTAAGTTTTGTGTATAAATTTAGATGTAACATGTATCTTTGCCGGCTCAAGAAAATAAAATAAAACAGAAATGAAAGCAGGTATCGTAGGACTTCCGAATGTTGGTAAATCCACACTTTTTAATTGTTTGTCCAATGCCAAGGCACAAAGTGCAAACTTTCCGTTTTGCACAATTGAGCCTAACATAGGGGTGGTGAATGTTCCGGATCCAAGATTGCAAAAGTTAGAAACCTTGGTAAAACCAGAGCGTGTTTTACCGGCTTCTGTAGAAATTGTAGATATTGCAGGCCTTGTAAAAGGAGCGAGCAAAGGAGAGGGTTTGGGCAATCAATTTTTAGGAAACATACGCGAAACCGATGCAATACTCCATGTGTTGCGTTGTTTTGATAACGACAATATTGTGCACGTAGATGGTTCTATAAACCCAATTCGTGACAAAGAAACCATCGACATGGAATTGCAGTTAAAAGATTTAGAAACTACCGATAAGAAATTAGAAAAGGTAAAACGCGCTGCCAAAACCGGAAACAAAGAAGCACAAAAAGAAGAAACCGCTTTGTTGAAAGTGAAAGCCGGATTAGAAGCAGGAATATCCATACGAGCCATCGACCTGACAGAAAGTGAAAGAGAAGAGTTTATCACTCCACTTCAATTTATTACCGACAAACCCGTACTTTATGTGTGTAATGTAGATGAAGAAGGAGCCGTAAACGGAAATGCGTATGTGGATAAAGTGAAAGAAGCCGTAAAAGATGAAAATGCCGAAGTCATTGTACTTGCTGTAGGCATAGAAGCAGACATCACCGAATTAGAAACGTTTGAAGAACGTCAATTATTTTTAGAAGACCTAGGATTGTCTGAGCCGGGGTCGGCTAAAATGATACGTTCTGCCTACAAATTGCTTAAGTTGCAAACCTATTTTACTGCAGGAGTAAAAGAAGTGCGCGCATGGACAATTCCAATAGGAGCATCAGCGCCTCAGGCAGCCGGAGTGATTCATACCGATTTTGAAAAAGGATTTATTCGCGCCGAAGTTATTGCGTATGAAGATTTTGTTTCTTTTGGAAGCGAAGCCAAAGTAAAAGAAGCCGGAAAAATGCGCGTAGAAGGGAAGGAATACATCGTTAAAGATGGTGATGTGATGCATTTTAGGTTTAATGTGTAAATTTTAAATGCATAAAAAAAACGCGCTTTAAAACAAAGCGAGTTTTTTTACACCAATAATTTCTTGCTCTAATGTTTGTTTAATACATAGTTATTCGCCAAATCACCGGTAATTTTTTTACCATTTAAATCCAGTTGGATGAGCCTGTTTTCTTCCACTTTGTACATAAAAGGACCGTTTTCTATACCTCCTAGAATTACCATTGCACCATCATCAGACCAAGTTATATTTCCGGTTTGTTCCAAATACGCATCGTCTTTGCCTACATATTTCGTTTTTAGTACATACACATCACTTTCTAATTTTAATTGGGTTTCTATCCCTTCACAATCTGCACAAGGAAGAATTCCAGAATACGTGCCTGCCCAATCTAAGGAGCTATGTGACGTATGGGTGTCCATATCCATAGTGTTCATTTCATGCATGTCCATATTAACCGCATCTTGATTGGTTTCTGTTTTTTTCTTGTTGTCACAGCTCCATAAGAAAGCTAGTGCGAGAGTAATTAAAAGTACTTTTTTCATAAGTTTTGGTTTTTAAAATTTGAATTAGTAATAAAGATACTCACAAAAAGAACGCACCTTGTTTTCAAAATAATAATGTTTTTATAATTATTTCATAAATAGATATTATTTTTAATCCAAAAGCATCGAAAAAAAAAATAAATGAGCTAAATACCCATAAATTTTCTTAACAAAAAGCGGTTTATTATTGTTAATTACTTTCCCATATTTTGGTTTTAATTTTTGTACTGTTATGCTATATTAGCACGGCTATCCAAAAACAGCAAATGACAAACGAAACCCAATATACCGAAGATAACATACGCTCTTTAGACTGGAAAGAACACATCCGTATGCGTCCAGGTATGTACATTGGAAAATTGGGTGACGGCTCATCTCCCGACGACGGTATTTACATACTTTTGAAAGAAGTTTTAGACAACTCCATTGACGAATATGTAATGGGAGCTGGCAAAACCATTGAAATACGTATCAAAGACAAAGAAGTGAAAGTACGTGATTTTGGACGCGGAATTCCTTTAGGAAAAGTTGTAGATGTGGTTTCAAAAATGAATACCGGCGGAAAATACGATTCGCGTGCCTTTAAAAAATCGGTTGGATTAAATGGGGTAGGAACAAAAGCTGTAAATGCACTTTCTTCCTTTTTTAAAGTGGAATCTATCCGCGATAACCAGTTGAAATATGCTGAGTTTAGCCAAGGAAATTTAACAGCCGACCCAACTCCAGAAGCCTCCACCAAACGGAAAGGAACCAAAGTAGTTTTTATACCAGACGAATTAATTTTTAAAAATTATCGTTACCGTACTGAGTATGTAGCCAAGATGTTGAAAAACTATGTCTATCTTAATACCGGACTTACCATAGATTTTAATGGTGAAAAGTTTATTTCTGAAAACGGATTAAAAGATTTATTGGAAGATAACATCCATAAAGATGATATTTTATATCCCATTATCCACCTAAAAGGCGAAGATATTGAAGTTGCCATTACCCATAGTAAAACACAATACAGTGAAGAATATCATTCCTTTGTAAACGGGCAAAACACTACACAAGGTGGCACCCATTTGATTGCTTTTAGAGAATCGCTTGTAAAAACCATACGCGAATATTATGGTAAAAATTACGAATCCAGTGACATCAGAAAATCTATTGTTGCCGCCATAAGCATTAAAGTGATGGAACCAGTATTTGAAAGCCAAACCAAAACGAAACTGGGTTCCACAGATATGGGAGGCGATTTGCCTACCGTACGGACCTTTATCAATGATTTTTTAAAAAAACATTTAGACAATTACTTGCATAAAAATCCGGAAACTGCTGAAAAATTGCAACGCAAAATAATGCAGGCAGAAAGAGAACGAAAAGAACTTTCCGGAATTCGAAAATTGGCAAAAGACCGTGCTAAAAAAGCAAATTTGCACAACAAAAAACTTCGCGATTGCCGGGTTCATTTTCAAGACAGTAAAAATGAAAAATCGTTAGAAAGTACTTTATTTATCACCGAGGGCGATTCTGCCAGCGGATCCATTACAAAAAGTAGAGATGTAAATACCCAAGCGGTTTTTAGTTTAAAAGGAAAACCACTAAATAGTTACGGTCTCTCTAAAAAGATAGTCTATGAAAATGAGGAATTTAACCTGCTCCAATCGGCATTAAATATAGAAGAAAGTCTAGAAGATTTACGGTACAACAACATTGTCATAGCAACCGATGCCGATGTAGATGGTATGCACATTCGGTTATTGTTAATTACCTTCTTTCTCCAATTTTTCCCGGAAGTTATAAAAGAAGGCCATTTGTATATTTTACAAACCCCCTTGTTTCGCGTTCGAAATAAAAAAGAAACTATATATTGTTATTCCGAAGAAGAACGTGCCGCAGCGGTAGAAAAACTAAAGCCTAAGCCCGAAATTACTCGATTTAAAGGGTTGGGTGAAATTTCGCCGGATGAATTTAAGCATTTCATAGGACCAGATATTCGTTTGGATCCGGTTATGCTCGATAAAGCCACATCTATTGAAGAAATGCTTTCCTTTTATATGGGAAAAAACACCCCGGACAGACAGGAATTTATTATTAATAATCTGAAAGTAGAATTAGATAAGGTAATAGAATAGTTGAAATTAGAGAGGTAAGAGGTTGTGCTTTGTAAAATTTAAAATAGAATAGATAAAAATAATTTACGGTAAATGATAGAAGAAGAAGCACCGTTAGATTCAAATACTTCAGAAAACAAACAAGACACCATAACCAAGGTAACCGGGATGTACAAAGACTGGTTTTTGGATTATGCTTCTTATGTCATCTTGGAGCGTGCAGTGCCGGCGATTGAGGATGGTTTTAAGCCGGTGCAACGTCGTATAATGCACTCTTTGAAGGATTTGGATGATGGTCGTTACAACAAAGTAGCAAATATTGTTGGGCATACCATGCAATACCATCCTCATGGCGATGCCAGTATAGCTGATGCCATGGTGCAAATAGGGCAAAAGGACCTGCTTATCGACACCCAAGGAAACTGGGGAAACATTTTAACCGGCGATAGAGCAGCGGCATCGAGATATATAGAAGCACGGCTTTCAAAATTCGCACTTGATGTAGTTTATAATGCAAAAATCACCCAATGGCAACAATCGTATGATGGCAGAAGAAAAGAGCCCATCAACCTACCGGTAAAATTTCCGTTGCTATTAGCACAAGGGGCAGAAGGCATTGCCGTGGGACTTTCCACAAAAATACTTCCCCATAATTTTAATGAGCTCATCGAGGCTTCCATCAAGCATTTACAGGGAAAAAAATTCACGATTTATCCTGATTTTCCCACAGGTGGTATAGCAGATATCACCAGTTATAATGACGGATTAAGAGGAGGTAAAGTGCGCAGTCGAGCCCGAATTCACCAAGAGGATAAAACCACACTTGTTATTACTGAAATCCCATTTGGAACAAACACCTCTTCTCTTATTGAATCGATTATCAAAGCCAATGAATCGGGTAAGATTAAAATAAAAAAGATAGAGGACAATACAGCCGCAGAAGTAGAAATTCAAATACATCTACCACCTGGAATATCGCCTGATAAGACGATCGATGCGCTGTATGCTTTTACTGCTTGTGAAACCTCTATTTCACCCTTAGGGTGCGTTATTGAAGACAATAAGCCCTATTTTGTAGGAGTAACTGAAATGTTGCGACGTTCTACAGACAGGACGGTGGAATTGCTTCGTGCAGAATTGCAAATACAATTAGACGAACTTGAAGAGCAATGGCATTTTGCATCCCTAGAACGAATTTTTATAGAAAAAAGAATTTATAGAGATATAGAGGAAGAAGAAACTTGGGAAGGCGTAATCACCGCTATAGATAAAGGATTAAAACCACATATAGCACATTTAAAACGAGCTATTACCACAGAAGATATCGAAAGATTGACAGAGATTAGAATTAAACGAATTTCAAAATTTGATATCGATAAGGCACAGCAAAAAATTGAAGCGTTAGAAGACCAGATAACCGTCATAAAAAATCATTTAGCAAACCTTATTGCTTATGCCATTGATTTTTTTAAACGATTGCGCAAAGACTATGGTGAAGGCAAAGAACGGAAAACAGAACTAAAAATATTTGACGATATAGAAGCAACAAAAGTGGTTATTAGAAACACCAAACTTTATGTAAACAGAGAAGAAGGTTTTGTAGGTACTTCCCTAAAAAAGGATGAATATGTGGCAGATTGCAGCGATATAGATGATATAATTGTTTTTACTGAAGACGGAAAAATGATGATTACCAAAGTAGATGCAAAAACATTTGTAGGAAAAAATATCATTCATGTGGCAGTTTTTAAGAAAAAAGACAAACGCACGATATATAATTTAATTTACAAAGATGGTTTAAAAGGGGCGTCCTATGTAAAACGCTTTGCAGTTATGGGGGTTACGCGAGATAAGGAATATGATTTAACACAAGACAACAAAGGCTCTAAAGTGCTCTATTTTACTGCAAATCCTAATGGGGAAGCAGAAATTGTACATATTTTATTACGCCAAAGTGGAAGCATTAAAAAACTAAAATTTGATTTAGATTTTGCAGATATTTTGGTAAAAAACAGAAATTCAAAAGGAAATATCGTTACCAAATACCCAATAAAACGCGTTGAATTAAAAGAAAAAGGGCTTTCCACCCTAAAACCACGTAAAATTTGGTTTGATGATTCCGTGCAACGACTCAATTTAGATAACCGAGGAGAATATCTAGGCGAATTTAAAAAAGAAGACCGATTGTTAATTATCAACCAATCGGGAAAGATAAAAACAGTACTACCTGACGTATCTCTTCACTTTGATGAAGATATGGTCGTGCTTGAAAAATGGAAACCTAAAAAACCAATTTCCGCTATTTATTGGGAAGGAGAAAAAGAACTATTTTATGTAAAACGGTTTCTTATAGAAAATGAAGATAAAGAAGAAGTTTTTATCACCGAACACGAAAAATCGTATCTAGAATTAGTTTCAACAGACTATAAACCGGTTGTGGAGCTAGTATATCAGAATCAAAAAGGAAAAGACCCTAAAGAAAATCAGATTCTGTATTTGGAAGATTTTATATCTATAAAAGGCATAGGTGCCCAAGGAAATCAGTTAACCAAAGGAAAAGTAAAACAAATTAACCTATTAGAGCCGCTTCCATATGAAGAACCGGAAGAAATAAAAACAGAAGATATGGAAGTATTAGATGAAATAGACGTTACTGAGCAAGGTGCTAATGATACATTAAATACCCAAGCTATTGAAACTAAAAAAGGAGATTCCGGCACTACAGACACAGGCGGTCAAATTACCTTAGAGTTAGAATAGTAGAGAAAAACCTAATTTATTTTTTTTGCTGTACCTCTTTCTTTTTTGTTTTGTCCAACGATATTGTATTCAAAAACGTAGCTATTCTTATCCGTTGTCAAAATTTTCATGTGAATGGCTTTTTGCTCTGCCATATTTTTTGGATTTAATTTTTTCACAATATATTCGCAATCGTTTATCCAACGAATAGAGGAGGTATCTGCTTTTCCTTTAAAATAATCAATTTCAATAGAATCCTTGCGGTTAAAGGTAGTTTTCAGTACTTCCGTGCCAATCAAAGCTTCAAACTCAAAACTCCCGGTTTTAAAATTGGTACAATTGCGTTCCGGAGAATAACAACTTGTGAAAAAGAAAAATAGGGTTGGAAGAATAAAAAAGCGCATGGATATGTAATTTTTACAAATTTCGGTAATAAAAATGAAAACTCATTAGTTTTCATATAGTTTAAACGTGCCGTTTTTATAGAAAATGATAATTTTTTCTATAAGCGCATTTTCAGAATTCTTGTGGTTTTGGAAGGATTCCATTTTTTGCATTTCCTTATCTGCAATTGGAAAGTTTTCCACCTCAAAACGAGAAGGAGAAGGCTCTTGGTTTGTTTTTAGCTTATTAGCATCCTCTTGAACTTCCAAAATGGAATCTGGAAATTTTCCGGTACCATTCATTAGCCAATACAATTTTACTTCCGGAAATTTTTGCAACACTTTCAATACAAATTCTAGGCTAGGTTTATTTCTTCCGGAGAGTAGGTGTGAAATACTTGAGCGGTTAAAATCTATAGCATCAGCAAAAGAAGAGGCCGTTAAACTGTAATATTCTATCACCTTTTGTAGTCGTTTAGCAAAATCATCACTGTTTACCATTGTAACCTTTTTAAGTTGGTGTAATGATTACAAATGTAATTTATTTTTGTAACCTATGCAAAAAATGTTTGTCTTTTACCTAATATTTATGCAAGTATAACTTTAATTAAAATAATATAAATAACTGATATTAAATAATATAAAACAGATATAATAAAATAAATTATTTTTATACAGCAGAAGATAGTCAACCAGAAGATGAGGACGCTTTAATCGTTTACAATTGTAAATAAAAGAACACCATTCATTAATTACATTTGTAAACAATAGGTTGTTTACTTTTGTAACATATACATTTCGCATGACATTAAAAGAAAAAACGGCTTTCCATTTTGAAGAAAGATTGCAAGGCAGATACATCACCTTAGCGCATATTCATCCGATACTCGAGGAATATAAAACTGTTTTTGATATCCGGGTTTTAGGTACCTCTGAAAAAGGAAAGGACATACCAATAGTTAGTATTGGCAAAGGGCGATTCAAAATATTCATTTGGTCGCAAATGCATGGGAACGAAACCACCACGACCAAAGCGTTATTTGATTTTCTGAAATTTATGCGTCTAAAAAGTGACCTTCAACAGCGCATTTTAGATTTTTGTACCATAAAAATCATTCCGATTCTCAATCCGGATGGCGCTGTAGCATATACTCGTGAAAATGCCAATGGCATCGACTTAAATAGAGATGCGATGCTACTTACCCAAGTAGAGAGTCGTCTTTTGCGAAAAGTTTTTGAGGATTTTCATCCTGATGTCTGTTTAAATATGCACGATCAAAGAACAATATATGGAGTAGAAAACACAAATATGCCTGCAACTGTTTCTTTTTTAGCCCCATCTGCCGACGAAGAAAAAAACATTACAAAAAGCAGAAAAGAAGCTATGTCACTTATCGTTGCGATGTACAACGAATTAAAAAAGCACATTCCTAATCAAATTGGGCGTTATGACGATAGTTTTAATGCCAATTGCGTAGGCGATTATTTTCAATCTAAAAATGTAGTTACCATTTTGTTTGAAGCAGGACACTTTCCAGGAGATTACCAAAGAGAAAGAACGCGAAACGGTATATTTATTTCCATAATCGCCTTATTAGAGAGGCTTTGTGATAAAAAAAATAGTAATAATGACTTTTCCGATTATTTTTTAATTCCTGAAAACACTTCAAATAGGAGAGATATTCACATTAAAAACGCCATAGTTGATACAACAGAGCATCCTCTTTCAGTTTTTGTACAATATCAAGAAAAACTTGTTAATAAAAAGATTCATTTTATTCCTATAATAAGCGCAATTAGAGAAGACCATAGCTTGATGGGGCATAGGGAAATAGATGCAAAACAACGTCGCGTTTATTTAAAAAACGGTAAAAGTTTGGCAGAAGGTCTGAAAATCAATAAATTATTTATAGCAGAAAAAAATGCAGATAATTTGTTAAATTTAGGGATTGATTAAGAAAATTTAATAAAACAAGCATTATCTTTGCAAAAAATAAAAAATAAAAATGGCAAAATTCAAATTAGATAACGTAGATCACCAAATACTTGATATGTTGATTGATAATTCAAGAACACCATTTACTGACATCGCAAAAAAACTAAATGTATCTGCGGGAACCATACATGTTAGAGTTAAAAAATTAGAAGATGCTGGTATTGTTACAGGTTCTTCTCTATCTATAGACTATAAAAAGTTAGGATACTCCTTTATAGCTTATGTAGGGGTTTTTCTTCAGAAAACGTCACAAACAAAATTTGTTTTAGAAAGAATCAATTCGATACCAAATGTAACGGTAGCGCATATTACTACCGGGAAATTTAATATTTTTTGTAAAATCAGAGCTAAAAACACCACACACGCAAAGGATATTATTTATGAAATAGATGATATTGAAGGTGTGTTGCGCACAGAAACCATGATTTCTTTAGAAGAAAGTATCAACGACAAGAAAAGGTTAATGCACTCTATTTTTGATAAAAAATAACGATGTTTACAAGTGACTTACTTGATAATGAATATGTTGCTTTTTATGGCAATTACATTCGTTTCGTTCCAAGAAATCTTTCCTTATTAGATTCCTTACAAACCAGTTTTTTGGAGGTACACTCTTTTTTTTTAGAAGTAACAGAGGAAAAATTGCACTATCGTTATGCTGAAGGCAAATGGACGTTAAAAGAAATGCTTTTGCATATCATAGATACCGAACGAATAATGAGTTATAGAGCACTTCGGTTTGGCAGAAAGGATACTACACCACTTGCCGGCTTTGAGCAGGATGATTATGTTCCCAATTCCTGTGCTAATGAAAGAAACATAGAAAATTTATTAGAAGAATATAGTACTGTAAGAATGGCTACCATTTCTTTGTTTGCCTCTTTTAATGAAGTAACCCTAAAACAAATAGGGATGTCTAATGGCAATTTTATGTCAGTCCGGGCTTTAGGGTTTATTATTTCAGGTCATGAAATGCATCATTTGCAAGTGGCAAAGGAGCGTTATCTTCCTTAAATCAGATTTTCATCTGGTGTTTCCTCATCTTCTATCTCTTCTATCGTTTTTTCAGGTAATTCGGCTATCGGTTCATAGTAATCAGCCTCATCATAATCGTCTAGGTCAAAGTTAGCCATACTATTTACCAATTTTGAGCTTACTTTTACTAGGTAAATATCCTCCTCGTTTCTAACTTCTATTGCTTCAATAATTTCGCCTTTCACATTTTTAAAAGTTATTATATCCTCTTCCTCATAGCCATAAGGATATTTTTCCACGAGAAGCGATAAAATATCTGGTGTGAGTTTTTTGAAGTCAACGATTACACGTTTCATACTAAAACTTTATTGGGGTTAAACAACTTGTATAAAACTACACTAATTTTTATTGTGAGAAAAATAAACAAGCTATTTTATATAGTAAACTCATCTTGACTTTTTCCAATTGGTTAAAAAATTGCTCTTTTTAGCCTGCTTTTTGTCATTTTCTTCTTCCGTAGCTCTGCTATGCAACTCAAAAATGCCTTCGATAAAACTCAAAATAGCTAATTTTCACTTCAATCAAAAAAGTCAAGATGAGTTCCGTTTAAAAGAATCTTGATAAAAACCAAAAGCTTCATAAATCAAATCATTAGAAACCATACAATTCATTTTTGGCACTCCAATTTCTAATAACAAAACAAATGGAGTGCGGTTATTCCTATTTTTTTTATCAAATTGAAGATACTCTATAATAGAAGCGATATCTTTATTATCAATGGAAACCTTTTGAAAATAATTTTTATATACAGAAATCATTTTTTTTAGGTCGTTATCCGGAAAGCCTAAAATTTCTCTAGACAAATACCCTGATAGTAGCATTCCAATGGCTATTGCTTCTCCATGTAAAAGAGGTTCCTTTTTAGTGGACGACAGAAAATAAGATTCTATGGCATGCCCTAAGGTATGTCCAAAATTCAATATTTTACGCAATCCTTTTTCATATGGATCTTGTTCTACAATTTCATTTTTTATTTTCACCGATTCCCAAATTAGGGCATCCAGATTGCTTTTGGGAATTATTTTTTTTGAAGTTAATTTTAGCCAGTATGTTTTTGAATGGATTAACCCATGTTTTAGCATTTCTGCAATGCCTGCATGTAATTCCCTCTCGGGAAGGGTTAGGAGAAACAAGGGGTCAATTAAAACCATTTTTGGGGTTTGTATAACTCCAATTTGGTTTTTTAGAACGCCAAGATCCACACCGGTTTTTCCACCTATAGAAGCATCAACCATTGACAGTAGTGTAGTAGGTATATGAATAAAGGGGACTCCTCTTAGGAAGGTTGATGCGACAAAACCTCCAAGATCGGTCACCACACCACCCCCTAGATTCAAGAAAACAGCACTTCTCTCTATTCTGTTTTCAGAAAGATATTGCCATAATTTTATACAAGTAGGTATATTTTTATTGGTTTCACCTGCCGGAATGCTGTAATGAAGTATAGAACAAGTGCATTCCAATTTTGAAAGAAATATAGGTAAACACTGTTTCTCGGTATTGTTATCAGTTAAAATGACAATTTTAGAAGGTGATTTATCTGAAATATAGGTGTTTATATGTTGATAAATTTCAGCATTAAAGAAAACAGAATACTCTTTTATAGGGATGGATTTCATTCTTAAAAATACCAATTTTATCTTGTGAAAATAAGTAGAAATCTTCAAAAATGGTAATAAATCTGAGTATATTTGTATGTAAATTATTAGATACAAATTATGCCTAAATCTTCACTCTTTGAAAATACCGAGGTGGCATTTTCATTAAAATCGGATTCTGAACTGGAACGTGCTTATTTCTTATTTAAAATGATAGCTAATGAGCCTTTAGTTAAGATAGGTACCGCTGCAACCAAGTTAGCTTTAAATCTACATTTACCTGTAGAAGGCCTAATTCGATCTACTGTTTTTGATCATTTTTGTGGTGGTGTTAATGAGGAAGATTGCCTTCCTGTGGTGGATAAACTATTTGCTAAACAGGTTTATTCCGTTTTAGATTATTCGGTAGAAGGCAAAGAACTAGAAATGTCATTTGATGTGGCAACAGATAAGGTATTGCGTTTAACCGAATTTGCTGAGAATAAAAAAGCCATGCATTTTTCGGTTTTTAAACCTACTGGTTTTGGGCGGATGGAAGTATGGCGAAAAATAACAGAAAATGAAGGTTTATCCAATGTGGAGCGTATTGAATGGGAAAAAATAAAAGAACGATATGATAAAGTTTGCAAAAAAGTGTCTGAAACAGGAATTTCTTTACTTATAGATGCCGAAGAAAGCTGGATGCAAGGAGCTGCTGATGATTTAGCGCTAGAAATGATGAAAAAATACAACAAAGAACGTGTTGTTGTATTTAGTACCCTGCAGTGCTACCGATGGGATAGATTGTCCTATTTGAAAGATATTCATAAACTTGCCAAAAAAGATGGTTTTAAATTGGGATTTAAAATAGTTCGCGGTGCCTATTTAGAAAAAGAAAATCAACGCGCAGAAGATAATAGGTATATAACACCCATTTGTGCCAGCAAAGAAGAAACGGATACCAATTTCAATACGATAATGGCCTATATTATAAATAATCTAGAAGATATTTCTCTTTTTGTAGGAACCCACAATGAGGAGAGTACGTTTCTTGCTATGGAGTTAATGGAGAAAAAAAACGTAGCAAAAAAGGAAGACAGAATTTGGTTTGGTCAACTTTATGGTATGAGCGATCATATCAGCTTCAATCTAGCAAAAGAAGGGTATAATGTAGCAAAATATTTGCCTTTTGGTCCCGTGAAAGACGTGATGCCTTATTTGATTAGAAGAGCAGAGGAAAACACTTCTGTGGCAGGACAAACCACACGAGAGCTTAGTTTGCTTAAAAAAGAAAAAAAAAGAAGAAATATTTAATTTTCTTCTGAAAAGGATAATATTTTGGCTTGTTCAGGACAATTTTCCACTTCGAGTCTGAGTTTTTTATCCTCTCTTTTTCCTGTGATTACATAAACATTACATACTTCCAGATTGGTATTACTTTCAGAAAAGTCCACGCTGCCATTGTAGAGTACATACGAAATGTTTGCGCTATCAATTTTCTTATCCTGTATTTGTTGGAGTACAGTTTCTGAAAAAATTCTTGGTTTTATTCGGATGTTTTTCTTAACACGAGCATTTGGACTATAATCGCAAGTGGCTTCTTTTCCGCTTAAAAAAAATGCTAAAAAAATAAGCCCTACGGAAAAACCCAATAGGTAATAGGCAAGTCGGTGAATAAATTTCATGAATTTTTTAAAAAATAAACAAGTTGATATCGCTATAAGGCATATCAAACCAATCGGAAATGGATTTGTTTGTTAAAATGCCTCGGTAAAAGTACAACCCATTTTTTAAACCATTGTCAAAACGAATAGCATTTTCTATGCCACCAGATTCGGCTATGTCAATTAAATAAGGTGTAAAGATATTGCTTATAGAAATAGAAGCTGTTTTGGGGTACCGAGCAGGAATATTTGGCACGCCATAATGAATCACCCCATTTTTAATAAGTGTGGGGTCTTTGTGCGTTGTGGTTTCTGAAGTTTCAAAACAACCTCCCATATCAATACTTACGTCGATAATTACGGATCCTTTTTTCATGTGTTCCACCATCGTTCTGGAAACAACAATTGGCGATCGGTTTTTTCCGCGTATTGCACCGATGGCAACATCGCATCTTTTTAAGGCTTTCAATAAATTTTTAGGCTGTAAAGTTGACGTAAACAACGTTCTTCCTAAATTGGTTTGCAAACAGCGAAGTTTGGTGATGTTATTATCAAATATTTTTACGCTTGCTCCTAAACCTATGGCCGACCTGGCAGCAAATTCGCCCACGGTCCCGGCGCCTATAATAAGAACTTCCACAGGAGGAACACCGCTAATGTTTCCAAACATAAGGCCGTTTCCTTCCTTGGCATTTGCCATTAATTCGGCTGCAATTAATATGGAAGCGGTTCCAGCTATTTCGCTCAAGGCTCTTACTACAGGAAAAGCCCCGTTTTCATCGTTTAAAAATTCAAAGGCTAAGGCAGTTATTTTCTTTTTTGCAAGGGTTTCAAAATAACTTTTTTGTCTTGTTTTTATTTGTAAAGCAGAAATTAATACAGATTTTGCCTGCATCATTTCTAATTCATTCAGGGTTGGTGGTTCTACTTTTAAGACAATAGGGCAGGAGAATACTTTTTTTGTATCGTTGGTAAGTTGTGCTCCGGCTTCGGAATATTGTGCATCTAAAAAACTTGCCGCATTCCCGGCACCGTGTTCCATTAAAATTTTATGTCCTTGTGATACTAAGGCAGAAACCGCATCAGGGGTAAGACATATACGTCTTTCTTGAAATTCAATTTCTTTAGGAATGCCTATATATAGTTCTCCTTTAGTATGTTGAATTTCTAACATTTCTTCCTGAGGTAAGAGTTGTGCAGCGGTAAAAGGAGAGGAGGGTTTGGTCATGAAAAAGTAACGTTGTTTTCTATCTATCTAAAGTACAACATTAAACTTTATACTGCAATAGGGAAAATAAATTTATTGGAAAAGTTCTTTAAACTCCTGCCACAAGGTTCTTTTTCGTTTTAAATCTTCTTCAAAGTCTTTCATGTCGTCCACCCCACGCACCTTACTAAAAATTTTAGCGCGGATTAAATAGACCATAGGCACTAGGATTAGCATTACAGGAAGCATATAATATAATTCCACTTCATCGGCATTGTTGCCTTGATTAATAACACCCCATGTTTGAAAGATATACAGAAATATAGGTACAAGAATAATCCAATGCCACCAATGTTTGCAGGTAAAGAACCAGATTAATAATAAATAAAGTGGCATTATTTTACCTGTTAAAATCCAAGCAAAAGTGTACCAAGTATACACTTCTAATTTAGATTCAAAAAAAGAAGTTTTCCAAACATAATCGTTTGGAAAACTTTCATATACATAAAAAAGATAAGGAGAGATAGCTATTAAAAAAACTATAATGCCACCACCTATAGTAAAATTTTTTTTACCCTTGTCTTGGAACTTGTACTGTTGATAAGTCGATTTGTTGTTCATTAGAGTCTATACTTTCTGGAGTACAAGATACAAATAATCCTAATCCAAAAATAGCTACAATTAAAAGAGTTTTTGACATTTTCATAATATTAGTTTTTGTGAGGTTAATAGTACAAACCTATGCACAAAAAACTAAAGTATTTTAAAAAATATCGCCGTATCTTAGTAAGTTTATTTTTTACAATA
>Ga0210025_1000086_pt1 | contig 138961 bp, 184 predicted proteins | sample CryGeyme20150102_FD_183989 | JGI IMG/M metagenome (GOLD analysis project Ga0210025, IMG submission 183989) | Groundwater microbial communities from Crystal Geyser aquifers in Utah, USA - Crystal Geyser metaG 2015-0102 (SPAdes) (version 2) | ecosystem: Environmental > Aquatic > Deep subsurface...
TAGTATAACTATTTATATAAGATTTCTTTAATGAGAAGAAATAAGGGTTTTTAGATTGTATCTCTATTAATTTTTATTCAAGCTCCTTCCATAATCAAACTTGTTTGATTTGGTGGGAGTAATTGACTTAATAGATTAGTCTGATAAGCAGGCAGAAATAAGTTTGTCAATACCAGAATTATTTTTAATAACATTATTGTCTTGCATATACAGTTCCATTTTTTTGAATTGTATATCAGAGAATACAGCAATTTTATAACTTGTTAGTGCTGAAACTAACTGCTGAACATGATTTATATGTTGTCTGTCTTCATAGTTAATTATAGCACGATAAGAGAGCCATTCACTAAGATCAAGTATTGACATGCCAGCGTGTCGGCCAAATGATTTAAATCCTAAATAACATTCTTCTTCTCTAATAGATCTCATATCCGTATTTGTATTTGGATATTTTTTTTCGATAAGTTTTTTTAAATTTAAAATTGCATTATCATAATGATAATTTATATTTTTTTTTGAACTAATATAGCTTCTAAGTATTTGCTCTTGGGAGTATGCTTTAATTGCAATAATTGTCTCTTGAGTGCTACTATACTCATCCTTAAGTGTAACTTCGGGGAATAAAGATAATATCGCAGATTCATTTAGGAAAAGAGCATTTTGGATTGAACTATTAATGCATTCAGAAATGTCTTTAGTGAAAGATAGAGGCACATTACACCAATTTTTATTTAAAAATTGATTTAAATTTAAAATAAAATCTTTTTCAAAGTCACTGTAAGAATGCATATTTTTCCCGTTAACACTAATGAATGAATATTAATTATAATATAAAACTCAAGTTTAATCAATAGAAAACAAAATAGAAATTCATTCCCGCCAAAATCAAAGATTATGGATGGAGATTAAGTGGGATTTTAAAAATAAAGTTAAAGAAATATTGTATTTTAAAATATATAATATAATTTATATGTATGTAATATAATATAACAACTAAAGGGTTAGACAGATGGAAAGTTTTTTAACAATAATGAGTAATAAGGGTGTAATTACCATACTGGCATTAATTGGTTTAATTTTATTTAAAAAAATATCAATTAAGATTTTAAAGAATAAGAACAAGGAAAAGGATAAAAGACATGCAATAAACATGATTAGGAATTCAAGTAATGTGATGTTCTTGATATTTTTATTTGCTTTTTGGAATAATGAGTTTCAAAGTTTGGCTATTTCAATCGCTGCTTTTATGGTATCTATAGTGTTGGCTACAAGAGAGCTAATACAGTCATTTATAGGGTTCCTATACATAACTAGTACAAGGATCTTTAGGATAGGAGATTGGATTAGTATTGGTGGTCATACAGGTGAAGTGATAGAGACTGACTGGGCTAAAACAACACTTATGGAAGTAGATCAGGCGAGTTATGGATTTACTGGAAAAACATTATTTATCCCTAATAGTCAATTATTGACACTGCCAATTAATAATTTAAATTTTATGAAAAGATATGTGCATCATGAATTTGACGTAATAAGAGAGGACAGTGACATCGATCCATTAAGAGTGAAGAAATTGCTATTAAAAGAGATAACTAAAAATGCAGAAGATTATGCAATGGTTGCTGAGAGATATAATAGTATGATCGAGAAAAAATTAGGCGTAAAAATATCAAGTGCAGAACCTTTAATAAAAATAACAACAACAGAGATAGGAAAAATAAAATTCCATATAAGCATTTTTTGCCCAACCGAAAAAGTAAAAGAAATAGAGCAAAAAATAATGGAAGATTTTTTTACAATTTGGTTTAAAGAAAAGAAAGAAGTAGAATTATTGGATAAGAAGGGGAGTAGTCAAGAAGATGAAGTTGCTATATTATTAAACCATATAAAGGAATTAAGTAGTAATAAAAAAGTTGTTGTAAAACCAAAAGCCAAAACTAAAAAGGTTAACGCTAAAATTGAAAAAAAAGAAGGATAACTTAATAGGTTAATAAAAAAAACACACATTATTGTGTGTTTTTTTGTTTTAAAATATAATCTACTTTAAAAACTTTAATTTTTCAATAATATCTTCTTCACTAAATCCTAGCTTCAATAATTTATCTCTTAAGATATTATATTGAATTGCTTCATCAGTTTTAGTAACATCCTTTATAACATTATGATTAACGCCATGTTGGTACGTTTCTAACTCAGTCTTAGCCATAAGGTTAGCAAATAATTCATCAGCTTTTGCGTTAGCTTCTGTATAACTTTTTGAATTAGGAATATCCTCTACCTTTTTCATTAAAGACTTTACATAAGTAGAGCTATATACTTGAAATTGTTGTTCAGAGATTTTTAATGCATCTTCAAGGGTCTTTTTATAGTCACTCCTAGTTTGAAGTGCTTGTTCCTTGAAACTATCTTGTTGTGCAATTAGAGTGTTATTGATTTCTAATTTAAGTTCTGACTTTAATGCTTCAAATTGCTGTGTAATAAGTGTTTTTGAAAAATGAAGAGTCATAAAAGAAGTTGAAATAACAGTAACTGAAATTAATAAAACAGATGAAATAATTTTTTTAATCATATCGGTAAAACCTTTTAATAGAGTTTAGGATAAGAAGAAAATCAGTAATTGACTTTCTTCTTATTGATTAATGATGATTACTTGTTCTTTCCATTAAAGTAATCAGTAAGTTGTTTATCATCCATTGCACTTAATTTCTCAAAAAGATCATTACTTGACTTTAATTGTTCATTAGAGTATGAGTCAGCTTTATTTGAATCCTCGTCTAAATAACGCATAAAGTCAGGAGTGATATTAATTTGCATTGCATTACCCTTTTCCATTCCCATTCGTAAAATCTCTAAAAACTTATATCCTTTATTAGTATGACCTAGAACAAGTTTGTCAATAATTGCACTATTCATTGCATAACGAACATCAACGGCCATTTTCATAGCTGCGTTTTTAGTGAGGATTTCAAGTTCTTGAATTTGGTTAATTGATTCTTGGGTTAATTTTAGATTTTTGTCACGAGAAACGCCAATTTCTAATGGAACAGGGACATCTTCAATTTTAACACCAACAACAGAGAGGTGATGCTTTGCTGCTTGCGCACTAAGCTCTTCTTTAATTTGCTTCTGAATAAGAACAATTGAACTTTCAACACTGTCAAATGAGTCATATTTTTTTGCGTCAGTAAAAACAGAGCGAAAGGCTAAGTCAGTGGGTTCTGCCATAACTTTATTCCACATAGATAGAGGGGAAATATTTAATGCAAAATCTCGGTTATTATTAGGGATTGCGCTAACTGATTCTGTAAAATACTGCATATACTGATCTTCAGCATAAGATAATTCAGAGTTCTTATCAAGAGGGTTTCGTTCTAACTTAAATAAAATTTCAGCTTTAACAGTAATTGAGATTTTTTGCTCAGTAGGCAATGTATATGTTGCTTCAAAAGGGACGCTTTGAATGGCATAGTCAACATAAATAATCCTTGGGGAGATTTCAAAAGGAAAAACATAGAAATAATCAGAGCCAGCATTATAACGATCAGCATCATTGATATCTTGTGTGTATTTATAGGCTGTTTCACTACCGCGAACATCGACTTGAACCTTAGAGCAACCAGATAGGAAAAGAAGTGTAGAGATAAAAGTAATAAAGATGAGTGTTGTTTTTTTCATATTTTAAAGCCTTTTTTTGTGTAAAAAGTAAGTAAAGGAAATACTCCTTTACAATGAGTGTTTATTATAATTGAATTAATTAGATATGGCAATAAAAAACTATATATTAATAAAATTAATTTTGTCGCCAAAAAGATCTGCTTCATCTTCTTTAATTAAAGCGAAATTGTATTCAATGGAATCTAATATGTCTGATAATTTTTTAACTTCCATATGGCTCATTAATTTTTTTTCAATATCATTTCTTAGTTCTAGAAGATGACTTTTTTCTTTTTCTGAAAAATCAAAAAAGTCTTTTTTATTTAATAATGACTGAATAGTGTTTACTAATTTTTGAAAAGAAAAATAGTAGGCAATATAGGCTGATTCATAATGTGGTTTTAATTCTTTAATCTTAGATAAAGTATTGTTTTTGTATTTAACTTGAATACCTTTGCTTTTAGCAATGGCAATAAGCTCTTTACGTTTTTTAATAACATATCTTGGTTCCAATTCTTCTCTTAATAGTAAATTAAAGTATGAAGTGTGATCACTTGAAATATGTATTTCTTTGTTATTGACTACGCAAAAATTAAGGAAATCTTGTTTAAATTGCATATTGGTGATCCATAAATAAACTTAGGTATTAATTATAGCAAGAATTTGTATTAAATGCAATCAAAGTTATAAGCTAACAGTTCTTAACTTATCATTTGTAAGGTTATTGTTAATTTTATCAATTAAGCTGATATAACACTCAATTTCTCTTGATATGCTGGACAGTTTAGATATGTTATGTTTAGAAGTTGTTTTTTCTGCAACAATATCTCTTAATTCCATTAAATGTATAATGTCTTGCTTGGGAGCTTCAAGGAAATGAGTTGTATTTAATAGAGACTTAAGTTTTTTAGCCAAATTTATAAAAGAAAAATAATAACTAACATATTCTTCTGTATAATATTCTTGAATGTTTTTTATGTTTTTTAGTGTTTGTGAGTTATAAATAATTTTAATATTATTTTTTTTTGCCATTTTAATAAGTTTTGCGCGTCTAATAAGAATTTGGCAAGGATGTAACTCTTTCTGTAAGATTAAATGAATATATTGTGTATGATTATGAGCAATATGAATTTCTTCGTTATTTACAATACAAAAATCCAGATTTTCTTTAATGGCTAACATTATTTATTACTCCAAGTTAAATATTGTAGCATAATTATAGTTTTTTTAGAAAAGATAAAAAGAGCATTAAATGCTCTTTTTTAATGAGATAATTTAGTAATTCAATCTAAATTCAATAGTTTCACCTACTGGTTTAGGATTTTCAAAGCGCTGAACCACATAATGTTGGTTATAATTATTATCTAAATAGGCAAGTGTATATAAATAACCACGCTTCTTACAGACAAGTGCTTTATTGTCATTCGTTTTAGATCCAACAACCCCACCAAGAACGGCACCAGTAACAGTTGAAACGGTTTTTCCTCGTCCACCACCAAATTGATGACCGACAACCCCACCAAGAACAGCACCGATAAGAGTAGCACCAGTAGAAGAAGGTTTTTCGCAACGTTCTGGTGTTTTCTCCATTTTAACAATGGTTCCAAAAATACGGCCTTTTGGAATACTTGGGTCAACATATTTACGTGGTGCGCTTGAACAAGCCGTTGTTAAGCCTAAGCAAAGTGCAATAACTAACATAGTGTTGGTTTTCATAATATTTACCCTATTAAGTAAAAGGTGTTCCGATTTAAGATACATTAATTATACAAGTATTTTATATCAAAATCAATATAAATATAAGGTGAATCGAAAAAAAATTAATTTGGAAATCCTATTGAAATACCATCAAGAACATCCTCAACAGCTAACACGCCTTTGTAGGTTCCGTCCTTACATTGAACAAGAGCTAAATGGTCAGCAGTATCATTAAAGTCTGATAAAATATGACTTAATGAATCAGTGTCATTAACAATAAGTAATTCATGCATATAGTCCTTAATTTGCTTATCTTCATTCCGAAGAATGCCTTGAAGTAAATCTTTTACAACAACAACGCCAATTGGGTGTTCATCTTTCGAACCATTAGTTACAATAATACGATTATGATTGAAACTTAAAATATGCTCCTTGTATTCAAGTATGTTTTTTTCACCATTAATATACTCAATATCGGTTTTAGACATCATTAAGTCATTAACAGTTTTTTCACTTAATGAAAATGTGTTATTAATAATATCAAGCTCTCTATCTTTAATAATCCCTTGACTATTAGCTTCCTTAATAATGGATTTAACTTCCATTAGGCATACGGTAGGCTCATCTGACTTACTTACAAATAAAGAGCATATTTTTAGAGAAAACCATACTAATGGCCTAATAATAATCTCTAAATAGAATAATGGAATTGCAACAAAAAGAGAAATAGGTAGTGATTTTTGTGAAGCAACTAACTTAGGGATCATTTCTGCAAAATATAAAATACCTAGTGTGAAACTAGCTGTAAATAATGTTAAATAATCAAAAGTTAATGAAATATTAAAGAGAAGGTCAAAAGAAACAGAAGGAATTCCTCCCATAACAGTTGAGGCAAGTCCACCAATAATCATACTGCCACCAATATTAACAATAGTGTTTAGAATAATAATGGCAGTTAAATAGTTTTGTTTTTTACATTTAATTTTATCAAGATATTTAACACTTAACTTGCTGGAATTTTGGCTTTTATAAACCATAAATTTATTTTTATTTAAAGACATAATACTTGCCTCAGCAAGAGATAAAAATCCCGAACTAAGAATAGTAGAAAATATAAATAAAACTAATGTAATGATTTGTGAGTCCAAAATAAGTCCTTAGTAAGTGTTAGACTTACATTATAGAGTAATTACAACTCAATTACAACAAATTTGGGTTACAAACTAGATTTTATTTCGTTCAGCTTGAAGGTAAATAGTTTTGATACCATTAAGCATTTTTAGTTTTGCTGAAGAGTTGGCTGAATGCACATGTATTTTAGGAGGAATAAAGCCATTAAGATAAACGGCTTCCTCAATCCATAAAATAACATCATATCCAGTGCCATGATTGTCATCACCCAAATCATGATCGAGACTAAGCTCTGTAACTAAGTTAGTTTTTAAAAGCTCAATAGTATCTTCAGGCCAATATGTTCTAACCCAATCAATTGGAGTGGCGCGTTCGTCATCCAGATACACTTTCATGAAATAATCCTGTAATTATTTAAGTTAAAGAAATGAAGGTGGTTTTTTCAATATAAACTTCAGTATCAGAAGTTGCAATAATAGAAATATTGTCTGGTAATGCTACTCCATTAATTTTTTTATTAACAAGTAATTCAATAGCAAAATCTTTAACATAATTATTGCAAAAATCAATACCATCTAAAATAACGAGAGAAGGTTTATTAAGTAAGGGAGATAGCCAAGCTGGTAAATCACCATTATCATTAGTAAAAGGAGACGTTGACGCAGGAATTGCTATATCTGATCCCCACTGACATAATCTAACTTCAATATGGCTTTCAACTAACCCTTTAATATCTTTGGTAAAGCTTGAGCCTTTTGGTGTATGAAAGATAACGCCATTTTGAGTTAAAGCTAGGTTTAAAATATCTTGTTGAGTTAACATAATATTCTCTTTGTTAGTTGAATTAAGATAGGTAATTATAACGTATTTGTTAGATAGAGTAAAGTTGTTTTATTTTTAATAACTACTTGTAGCCAAATACAAATAAATGTTCTGACTGATATTCTTTTCTATATAATTGGTAATCATCATCCCAGAAACCATTAGACATATCAAAACCACAATTGATTAAAAATTGCTTTTGCTTCTGAATGATTGCATAAGAGCACATATTTAAATCCTTGATTAATATATTAACTTAGGTGAATTATAACTTATTGAGTTGTGCTTGTAAAGGATAAATTTAAGGAAAAATAATGATATAAAATCCAATAAACTAAAATTTATTAGATATTTTTCTATCAGTACTTTTAATTAAACAAACAGAACTAATAAAATCAGAATAAGACTTTCGATTAACATTAATAGTATCATTCATGACATCACTAAACGTATAGTTAATGTCTCTAACCTCATCAATACCCCATTCTTCCAATTTTGGATGACTTATCATATCTTTTGCAATTTGATTAACAAGGGCAACCTTATTGTCCTGACTGATATTAATATCCTTAAAAAGTGATTTGGAAAGTTCAAAATAGATGAAAGAAAGATTGTGATGGATAAAAGGCAACTCTTTTTGTTCTGCCATTAAGGAAATTTTATCTAATGTATACAGGCGACCTAAAAGGCTTGCTTCTGTTCTCATAAGTATTTTATTATTATTCTTGGTATAATTAAGTGCAAGATCAATAAGTGTTGTTCCTATTTTATTATTTCTATATTTTTCTTTAATCATAATATTTGAAATAGTAAGCGCATCTTCAATCGGCATTCGGCAAGATAATTGTTGATGAAATAAAGTAATATATCCAACTATGATATCGTTATTGAGTGCAACAATATTAGTTCTTGATTCTGTAGTTATCGGCAAGCTTTGCTGATTATATAGATAGTCGTTGTTTTCTTTTAAACATTCTGAACAATCTATTGTTTTATATTGAATATTTTTTGATTTTAAAAAATCATTAACATTGTTGTTCACTTATTATTATTCCTTTCTTATTATTGTTTATATATAAATTATATCATAAAATAAAATATATAAAAATATTTAAAAAAACTATATCAATATTAAAAAAAAGTGTTATAAAGTATATATAATGTATTAGTTTTTTTTAAAGTAAGGATTAATTAATTTAGTTGGGTTATTGAATTTACTGAGTTAATTTAGGTTGTGATAAATTCAATGTTTTTTTTGTAAAAGCAGTGAATAAGACAAGGCCAAGTGTATAAAAATATATAAATGTAAGTAGTTAATAATAAGAAAAGAGAGAATGAGATGAAATTAAATAAAATTAAATTAACAATATCGTTAATGGCTGCAATATTTATGAATATAACAAACGTGATAGCGTCAGAATATTATGTAGTTTTGGATGCTAAAAGTGAAAACATTAGTGTGATAAAAAACGAAGTAGTAGAGCCAGAACCACCTAGTAATGATAATTTTGTAAAAAAAATAGAGATAGAGGTGAGTGGAGTTGGAACTATGCTAAGGGATACAACAATGTATCTAAATGGAAATATTGAATATATACCTACCGAGTTTAATAATAATATAGCAGGTGATAAAATATCAACAACTGTAGACGGAAGCCTAACAATATCATCAACAAGCTCTTATCCTTCGCCAGCATACACACCTAAAAATATGTTCAAGGGCAATACGAGTTCTTGGTATGATACAGGAGCTAAACAAACATTGACATTGGAGTTTTTAGAGCCACAGGATATATCAAAAATCATAACAAAAAGTCAGGGATTGGTTCATACACAATACTCAACTAACGCTTATTGTAATGGAGTTATAGTAAGAGTATATAACAAAATAGGTGAATTAATGAATGGGCAATTAAGTATACCTCAATCGATATGTAGTAATTTGTCATATACAATAGATATAAAATCTGCAACGGCTTATTAATTAGAATAATATAAATAAGCTACAAAAGTAATCTAATTTAGTGGAAAAATAAAAAACCAACAGCTTTGCGCAGTTGGTTTTTTTTATCACTAAATATTATGTAAGTTTTTTTGGACTACTTAAGTGAAGGACTAATAAACCAACAAGTGCAGAAATAAGTGAACCAATTAAAACAGGCAACTTAAATGCAATATCTGGATTAGTAAATGCAAGATCTCCAATAAACAATCCCATAGTAAAGCCAATACCACATAAAATAGATACGCCATAAAGCTGCATTAAGTTACTACCTTGTGGCAATGTAACAATTTTTGTTTTAATAAGTATTAGTGCAACACCAAACACTCCTAGTTGCTTGCCTAGGAATAAACCTAGGATAATACCAAGGGATAAATTACTATTAAGCGCTAAGAAGCCTTCAGTAGTTAGTAATACGCCTGCATTCATAAAGGCGAAAATAGGTAATACGCCAAAGGAGACAAATTCATGTAATGAATGTTCTAATGATTCAAGCATTGACGGTTTACTAATTGTAATGCCACTGTGAGAGTCAATAGTTGTTCTAGGTTGCATTGGTATGAAGATTGCCAGTAAAATGCCTGCAACTGTTGCGTGAATGCCTGATTGTAAAATAAAATACCATAAAATAAATCCAACAATAGCGAATGGAGCAAAGTTCTCAATATTCTTATAATTCATAAAGGCTAAAACAGAACAGCAAAGGGCTGCTAAACCTAAGAATTCAAAATTAAGGTTTTCAGTAAAAAATACACCAATAATACCAATAACTAAAAGATCATCAAAAATAGCTAACATCATTAAGAACACTTTTAATGAATTAGAAATTCTATTTCCAATTAATGCCAGTACACCGAATGCAATAGCAATATCTGTTGCGGCTGGAATAGCCCAACCTGATTGTGTTTCTGTTCCATTATTTAAATAGAAGTAAATTAAGATAGGAGCAATTAATCCACCTACCGCAGCAACTGCTGGCAATATTATTTTTTTGGGATCACTCAACTCACCTTTTAAAAATTCCCTTTTAACTTCAAGGCCAATAAGTAGGAAGAAGATAGCCATAAGACCATCATTGACAAAATAGTGAAACGTTTTATCAACAATAGAGACCCCAAGTAATTCAAAGGAGAATGTGCTATGATGTAATAATTGATAAATTCCAGATAATGGAGAATTAACAAAGATTAATGCCATTAAGACTGAAAATATTAGTGCTAGACCGCCAGCTTGTTCAAGCTTTAAAAAATCTTGCAGGGAGTTTAAAATTTGTTTCATTTTTTTACCTTGTGTGAAAGTTTTGTGATTGTATAGAGTGTTATTTTACAATAATTAAAATAAAAAAACAAGTTGTTTTTTGGATGTAAAAAAGACTTCTTTCGAAGCCTTATTATTTTTTTTCTAACTGTCAAATAAGAAAGGATTTGAACCTTCATCAGTACTAGAACTTGCCAGTTTATCTCACCTAAAAAATTAGGCTGCTTTCCCGATTAAGCTACTCACTAAACAATTAGGAAGATCTGATTCAGCATCAGAATAGACATGACTGTTTGAAGTTAATTTTATCATATCATCCTCCTTTTATTAAGTGATTAAGATAATTAATTTCACAATAATTATATCAATAAATGTATAAAAAGTCAATAAAAAAATAGTATTATATCGATATAATTTTAAAAGATTTATTTTTAAATTTTGGTTGAATTAATTTTAATTGTTTATTTTCATTAACTAATAATTGTCTTTTGCATATGTTAATGGTTCGATTGTGTTCTTTTATTGCTAATTTACATTGAGCTATTTTTTTTAATATACTTTCTTTTTCTAAATTCTCTGTATCATCATTATTACATTGTTGATCTAGGTCACAGTCGAAATAATCAATAAAATAAACAATAATGCCAGAATTAACAATATCTTCTTTGGTAAAATTTGTTATTTTGCATTCTAGGTTTTTATATTCAATATTGTTTTTAAATAATGAATTAAGATCTGAAATAAGGAAGTTAATTGGATAATCAATATCAGATATTAATAATGAAATATTACTTAATGGCGAGAAAGACCAAGTTCCTAAACCGAGAAAAGTTAAGTAATTTGCAATATTGCTATATGGAACCTTACATTCATGTAAGGCAATATTTAGCTCCTTATTTAAAATCATAATTTCTCCTTTTTAATTATTAAATAATATAATAAAAAATTTTAAAGTCAATCTAAGTATTTATATTTATCAATAAGTGAGACTCACCGCTATGAATGAAGAGGCTTCATCGATAAAGAGCTAAATGCTTGCTTTATCAACTGCTTTTAACAACCTTTATTGAATTGCGCCATCTTATAACGACTTATTAAGCGTCAAAGACAGATCTTTGACGGTTAGCCTTGCGGTATCCAATGGTTGTTATTGCGAGTATGCTTGTTCAGCATTATTTGCAGAGATGTTCGATCTTAATTGTTTTTTCTTGCTCTGTAAGCGTTTCAAGCGACCTTGAGACTGTGGCTCTACTTGAATTAATCTTAAAACTTGCTTTTTTAATTCATCGTTTTTTTTTTGGCAGTTTCTTATTTTTTTTCTTTTTCACTCGTTGACAACGCAAAAGATTGTCCAGTGCTTAATTAAAAATTCAAATAGTATATTAATGTCAATATATTTTAATCAAGACAGTTGGAGTGGTGCGTTAGTATTCCATATATCGTATTAGGTTGTGATGGTAAAGAATAAGTTGAATGGAAAAATAATTATGTAATATAAATAATGTTTGACTAAAAAAATAAAATAAATTATAATAGAATATAGGTTTATTAAATAAGGGTAAAATAAATAAAATGGAAAAAATGCAAATTACACTAATGTTATTGACAATATTACTGATTATGCTATCAATGTTTATTACAGGTGTATATCAAGATATAGTAATGAGAAACCTAAAAATATTTAATATAAAAAATAAGTTAAGTAATTTGCTAAATAATAGAAATATCGCAGTAAATAATCTTGAATTAACATTGATATATTTATTAGAAGATATTCCTGAATTAAATTGTTTAAAAACAAAATCTGAAATCAAAGATTTAAGGATAGCAGAATTAATTGATAATGATATTTGCTCCACACAAAAGTTAAATGAGTTAAATTTATTATTAATGAAGTACAGTGGCGATAATTTCAATGAAAAAATATTAAATATAGTGACAGAAATATCAAAGCAGACACAGTTAATTAATGTGCATGTAACAAAACTATTGGTAGAGTCGATAGAGTTTAATAGCAATATTAATAAATTACCCAATAAAATAATTAACAAAATATTAAACAAAGAGAAACTAATAGATGTATCTATTAACAGTAACTTTTCGGGACCTGGCCCAATAATATTTTGAAAAAATAAAATTCAATAAACTAAATTCAATAAACTAAATTTTATTGAATTAAAAAAGTGAGGTAATTTGCAATATTAATATATGGAATATTAAAATTTTGCAATAATATATTGAATTCCTTATTTAATATTATAAATCATTCATTTAATTATTAAAGAATAATATTACTTATTAAAGTCAAATAAGATCAAGATTATATTGATATAATTTTACAAGAAAAATTTTCTTTTGGTGAATTATTTTGAATATTATCTATTTTTTGCTGATGATATTCTATTTTACGGTTAAGAACAGATAGGTCTTTTTTGAGTGAATCTAATATTTCTTTTTGATTAATAATGCTATTTTTTAAGGATTTCTTTTTAAGTATGAGTTCTTTAATTTTGATGTATGGATTGATATTAAATGGATTATCATGGGTGAAGTAAGATATGATAATTCCAGAATTTAACGTAGGCTCATTTTCACCTAAAACATTTTCTTGGAAATAAAGAGTTTTGTAGCCAATCTCAGAATGTAAAAATTCTTCAATAATAAATTTACCAATATTTAATTCCAATGTTTTAATTGGAACCTCATTGCAATGTATTAGTAAGGTGTTTTTGTTGATAACTGAAAAACGCCAATGATCATTAAGTTTAAAAAGCATTTTTTTTAAATCAATAAAAGGTATCTCTAAGTCATTAAGTTTAAGACAATCAGATTCATTTAATGTGTAAGTCATTTAAATACATTTAATCCTTATTGTTAATTAGTAATTATTGTTAATTAGTAATTATTGTATTTTAATTTTTTTAAAAGTCAAACGGTAAAAATAAGAGAAAAAAAAGAGACCAAAATAGTCTCTTTTTTAATTACAAATAAATTACAGAAAATAATCAGGTGTTAATTCAGCAAATTCTTTATAAGTGACCTTTTTTGCAATTCCTGATAGGTTTAGTAAGAAATATTCAACAAGTTCATAAAATGCTTTTGCATTAGATAAATGAGCTTCAAGACTTTTGCTGTTTTTTCGCTGCGAGTCGGATAAAATAGAGTTTTTGATAAATTCATGATCATTTGAGTTTTTGATAATAATGAGTTCATCATATAGATAATCATTTTTGCTTTGGATGTTAATTTGATTAATATGTTCTTGAATAACATCTAAATTAAGTTCTTTTTTGAAATACAAGTGCATTAATGCAAAATCATCAACAATAGTTCTATCAAGAATAAAATTAAGTGTTGGGTTTGCGTTCATTAAATTAATTGAGTGCCAGTTAGCAACACAAATACTTTGAATATTAAGGTCGTATCCAGCCTCGGAAAACATTTTGCTGTTAGTGAGAAAGCCACGCGCAGCCTCTGGGATCACAATAAAATTACTAATTTTTTCTACTAATGTAGACTTGCCTGTGCCAGACATTCCAGTTAAACCGATTTTCATTTTTTACTTCCTAATGATTTAAATAAGAAAGCCATTATATCAATATAATGGCTTTAATACAATAGTTTAATTAATTGAATTAAAATTTTCTGTAAATACTAAGAAGTAATTCATTGATTGCTTTAAGATCTGCTGTTTCAGGTAAAGGAGATTTACCACTCTTAACAATGTCATTAAGCTCTTTACTGAGGCTTTCAGCCATTGAAATGATGTCCTCATAGGTAATTTTGCCAGCAAGAATATCTTTTGCTAGTGAAAGGTCTTCTGCTGATAGCTTAGGAGTGTATGTTCCAGTAATAAGCAACTTTTTGGCTGAAATAAGTAGTCGATACAAATGCATCCCATGCTTAACATCATAACCGAAACGTTCTTCTAATTTAGCTCGTTTTTCATTACGATTAACTTTCCAATCCCAAATAGAACTAATTTCTTTGCAATCGCGCTTAAAATCAGAAATATTAAAGCTAACAACAAAAGAAGGGATGGAATCACTCGGTATTTTTTTAGCCGAAGGACGTAAATTACCAGAGCGAGTAAAGATCCCAGAGTTAGCGCTTTTAATTTCATGAACAAGAAATATAGTTTCATTTAACTTTGAGTAAACAGCATCATTAGTAAATAATTCTTTTAAGCCGTCTTGTTTTTGAATTGGATGAAAAGACTTATCCTTTACCTTTAAGTAATCAAAAGCATGTGGTTTAATAAATTTATAAAGATTGAAATCAATATTATGGATATGGATAAAATCTTCCATACTAATTGTATTATCTAAGTGCTTATGCTCTTGCGCTGTTTCATTTGATATCTTGGCAGCAAGAACACCAGAGAAATAATCAGCAATCCATTGGAAATCAATTTCTTGGTTATCAAAAGAAGTTTTAATGTATTTTTCAACTGTATAAATTTCTGGGTATGTTTTGCTCCAACGGTGATGCTGCTTCATTCTATAAAGTTGTTGCATTGCATAACCATTAAAGCTGTCTTTTGATTTTTGAGAAATAAATAAATGTCGATTCGCAAAAATAGAACGTCCAATTTCAGTAGAAAACAAAATACTGTCTTCATCGCTAAAAAGAATGTCCATAATATTAGGATTATTATCAATAGAAAGTTGAAAAAACTTTAAAATATCATAAAAAACAGTATCTTCCTCATCATTAATTTCGATTTGTTCAGGCACATTTTCAATAAGAGATAATCTATCTTCAGTTTTTCCAATAAATAAACCTCGAAAATCAAAATCAGATACATATTCTGGATCAAAGGGATGTTCACCTAGCTCATACTGGGTGCCATAAAGTCGAGAGCCAGTAATGCTTTTTAAAAGGACATTATAATGAAGCCCATTGTGAATAATGGTTTGTCCATCACTTGATAGTGTTCCTTTGGTTTTCGTTTCTTCTTTCATGTTATTTTAATTCCGTATTTGAATAGAGAACCAGTATACAAAAAAACAATAAAATAGTCAATATTAAAGTAGATTGAGTTCGAGAAATTCTTCTGAATAATCAAATTCATCGTAAATCGTTGCGCCAGCATGTTCCATAAGCTTGATTAGTGCGGGAATGGTCAATTACTCCCACCAAATCAAACAAGTTTGATTATGGAAGGAGCTTGAATAAAAATTAATAGAGATACAATCTAAAAACCCTTATTTCTTCTCATTAAAGAAATTTTATATAAATAGTTATACTAAATTCACTCTAATTGGCTGAAAGACACAGCCACTATTGATTAGATTTCCTAGGAAACCATCACCAATTGCTTTTCTCATTATATTTAAAGCACCATTATAAAGATCTGCAATAATATTATGACTTAGAAAAAAATCTTGAAAAAGAAATATATTATCGTCACTAACATCATCTTTTATAATTTCCCCTAAAACATCTGGCTTGTAAAATAGGTTCAATAAAACACAGCCACAATCGAGGTCGATTGCAAAATCAAAAGCACAAAAAGGTAAAGCAGATTGGCGAGTAACATAAATAAAATCAGTGCTAGAACTAATGATATTTGTTATTTTATGACATTTGTCGCAAGAAAATTGGCTCCAAGTAAAATTGGTGTCATTAAAATTGCACTCCAGATCTAGTTTTGATAAAAATGTTTGAGTATAACTAAGCTCAATGGAATAGCTTATGCAATGTTGGCAATGTAAACTATCTGTGTGTTTGATATTAATAAAGTATTCTCCTGAAATGATGTAATTAAGAAACGATACACCAAAGAGTATAATTACTAGAAGTTAATTCAGATAACACTTTTTCTTCTGAAAAGGAAGTTGAAAACTTAAAAATAGCTGAAAGCTTTCTAGTGCCACGGTTTGGATTATATGCAATAAATTCAATTCCAGTTGGAGGGGTTTCCTCTAAAATAGATTTCCATTGAATACTCATTTTTATATAACCTCTTATTAAATTAACTAACATTATAATAGCATATATACTTTAAAAAGTCTATATGTAATTTTTAACTTAAAAATAAGTAATTTATAAATAAAACATTAGCGGTAAGAGAATGAAAATACTTGTACATAATGCAAGTAAAGAGTATAATTATAGCATATTTATAAAGAAGGAAAATTACATGAGCGCTCCAATTATAGCTGGCATTATAAACCTTAAAACAGGTGAAATAACCGATACAACTACCCTTGGAAAGGATAAGGTGTCTATTCGGCTGAAAGTGCGTGATGAATTAGGATGTAAACATGGCGTAGGCGAGTTCATGGCATTCGAATTTGGCATAACGAGTCATATGGGTTATTACCGTAAGCAAATGATTAATAAATGCCCAGATGCATTAAATGGACTGCAAATATTAAATATCAAATACTTAATTTCAGAAAGTAGAAAGTATGTTGAAAAGGCAAAAGGTAAATTAGAATTGGCTGAATCTGTTGCAGAAGAATGCGCAGGACTTTATAATTTAGAAGAAGATGTAAAAAAGTTGGCTTTCATTAATGACTTGACTGAGATTGGAGTGCAAGAGGCACAAGAGGAATTAAGTAATGCTAAATCAGCATTAAATAACTATTTGAGAAAGTTGGTAATGCTTGAAAATACTTAAAAATAAGTAATTTTTGTAGAAAAAGTTTGTAAAAAGCTCCAAATAAAAGTATAATGAATGCACTAAATTAGAAGGAAATAAATGAAATGCGACTATTAAAAGATACATTCGCCCCAAAACGATTACTACCAGCGCATATTAGTCATAATGGTATGGAAGTTGTTTTAAATAAGTTGGGCGCTGAATTGTCAAATGGCTCTATTTTGGTTGAGATTGGAGACGATAGAGAGTTAACAAGCCCAATTGTAAAAGAACTTTTGGATGATCATTTTCCAGAATTATTGGAAGAGGCGATTGAGAAAAAATGTGAATATATTTCATTTTATATTTAATTAATAATGCGCAACTCGTATAACAGATAAGGTAAAGGATATTTTTCTAAAGAAGAAGAATATCCTTAAAAAGCATAATGAGGTTTTAAAATTTATTAACTTTATTGGAAAGTTGCTCAAATTCAAAATAATGAGAAAACTTATGTTTTAAAAAAATCGAAATATAGTGATTAATTGTCTGAGAAAAATCCTCCCCCATAAGTATTTGTTGTTCAACATCATCTTCATCTCCATTAAGAACATGACACTCCTTTAAGAAATCAATCCGTTCCTCATAAGACCATTCTACGGGTAAAATGGCGTTTTCCTCAGCATTAAAGTCATAGTGTTCTGAAATAAGATTGAGTATGTCTAAAAAAATATCAATATCATTTTTTTTAAAATAATAATTATTTTCTAAAAAAGGAATATAGGCCAGTAGGATATCCTCAATTTTTAAATAAACCTTGTTTTTAATTAAGGTAGAATTAAATACATTATATTTGCAATTTATGTGAGAGTTATTGTTAATGTGAAGTTCGATGAGTTGAATATTTTTTATCATTTTTTAGTAATAAATCCTATTAATTTAATTAAAGAGTGGGCTATTTATATCAAAATTTAATTAAATTGCAACTACAAAATATATATAATTTAAATAAAATTTAAAATTATATAAATATTCCACTTTCAGGAATGCAATCATCGTTAATAAGAGCTGCAACGACCTTTTCTATAATAGTGCCATTAGTAGTATGGGATACCTTATATATTGTTTTGTTTTGCTTGAAAAAATCTTTCATATCAATAACTTTACTCTCTAAATTAATTTGTTCTTCAATCGTCATTGAGAAAAACAAATAAACTTCATCGTCAATAAGATAGGCGAGAAAGCGATATTTATGATTAGATAAATCATACATTAAAGGATAGTCATACCAGCAATAAATAGTACGGCAGAATAATTCGCCAAATAAGTCAAAAGTTTCGGAATATTGAATGGTTCTGTCTAAAATATTTGTGCCAATCTGATCTTGTATTGTTTCAGGCATTGTTATAATCCAAATAAATAATTATATATTGTAAAAAAAGACAAAGCTCTTGATTGCGAGATATTTTAGACCGAATCAAGATTTATAAATACTCCACTATCAGGAATGCAATCATCGCTAATAAGAGCTGCAACGACCTTTTCTATAATAGTGCCATTAATGGTATAGGAGACTTTATATATTGTTTTATTTTGCTTAAAAAAATCTTTCATATCAATATTTTTATTCTCTAAATCAATTTGTTCTTTAATTGTCATTGAGAAAAATAAATAAACTTCATCATCAATAAGATAACAAAGGAAACGATATCTATAATTAGATAAATCATATATTAATGGTTGGTCATACCAGCAATAAATAGTGTGGCAGAATAATTCACCAAATAAGTCAACAGTTTCGGAATATTGAATAGTTCTATCTAAAATATTGGTGTCAATCTGATCTTGTATTGTTGTAGGCATTATTATATGGCTGCATTATCAAGAACAATGAGTGCTTCTTCTTTACTTGTTAACTTAAAAAAGGAATCGATGTCAATAAGTGACATAGCTGAGTTATTATGTCCACCTCCATAAACAACAACAAGTCCATCTGTGCTAAATGATAAATGAGCACACTCATCATCAAGAAGTTCAGTTAAGAAACTTCTAAATGAGTCTAAAATGACTTCTGATTCATTATGCAATTTAGTTGCTTTTGATAGTAATGTTGAATTTTTCATTTTTTTTCTCAATATTGGTAGCGCCTATAATTGAGAATAATAACATAAATGCAAAATTTAATCAATTAAAAAATAATATTGTTTTTAAAAGTAATTAATTTTATTGGAAAGTTGCTTTAAATTAAAATAATTTAAAAAATAATTTCGCAAGTAGAAGGCGACAATATAATCCATTGTGTAGGTAAAGTCAGAATCGTTTAATAATTCTTCTTTGAAATCATCAATAGAACCATTAAGCTTATGTGCTTTTTCATGGAAGTTAATCCTTTCTTTATGTGTCCATTCTTCTGGCAATTGAAAGTCATTATTTATGGAAAAACTCAATTTTTTAGAAATTTCATCAAAGACATTTAAAAAAATATTAATATCATTGTTTTCGAAATATTTTTTTTGTTCTAATAATAAAGCATATGCTGAAAGAATATCTATTGATTTGAGATAAAATTTATTTTCAATTAAGGTTGAATCAGTTACTGTATAGTTGGATGTTTTATGATTGACGTTATTGATGTAATACCTTAATAATTTAATATTTTTTATCATAATAAGTCTTAAAGATTAGAATTGAAATAAAATTTATTAACATTATAATTTAATACAACAATACATTTGATGTAGTCGTTATCATTTTTAGTTAAAAAAGTAATTGCCTTCATGATTTTGATACCTTTTAATGAATTTGGAAATTATCAGGTTGACAGCTATCCACTTCATGTACCTCTGTATTATTTAAAAAACTTTCGTTGGTGTAAAAAATACAATATTGACCTCTATGGTTATTTATTTTAGTGTGAAGTGTTGAATTTAATAAATAATTATCTTTACCATTAATGAAAAACCTGCCTTTATTAGTTAGTGCATAATAAATTGGGGTTTCATGAAAAATAGATATTTTCGAATTTTCAATTTTAACAACAATTTTATTGGTTTGAGTAAGTGTGTTATAACAAATTGCAAGAGAGAGAGAAAAAACTATGATTAAGAGCAATATGATTTGATTTTTTTGTGTCAAAATAAATCTCCAAAAGAAATAAAGTAGATTAATAATAGCATATATATTGAACAGAAGCAAGATATTGTAACAAGTTAGGTGTTTGCAAAAATAAATATTAATGCTTGATAAAAGGTTAAGGAATTGATATAATATTAGTTAGAAAATTAACCGAAATTAATAAAAGAGAAAAATATGACCAATATTATTAAAACAGAAGAAAAGGTTACTTATGAGTTAATGCTAAAAGAACATGGTGAGGGTTATATTAAAAATGATAATCGAACTCATACTGGTGCATTAATGGGGAGAACGCCAAGTCAAGATATCTTGTGTCACATGTCTATTGTGGGAGGCGAAAAAGACGTAAGATCTAATAGTTCTGTGGTAAGTAGTTTAATGGGTTCTTTTTTAGGTCATTCAAGTGTTGAGCTAACAACTGCAGCATTAGATAAGGTTTTTCATTTTCCAACCAGTAAAATGTTTAAAAAAAATGTATTAGAAATAACAAAACAAAAAATGAATACACTTTATCCGCAGTCAATGATTGAGCGATTTAATTTGGGAGATAATGTGTGTTATAGTCAAAAAACACCGATTTTCTTTTGTGTTCAATCAAATAATTTTTTTATTGCAATGGATGAAAGATTTTTAGAAGACATTACATTTAATGAAGTAATTGAGATGGTTGAAGATCGAGCGAATATAGACGTTTTTGAAGAAAAACGCTCAAATAGAAAATTCCTAGTAATAAAAGCAAAGACAATCCCATTATTATTAAAAGAGATGGCATTAGAAGATAGTGCATTTAGTAAATTAATTGAAGGGTATAAGCAACGATTCCTAAATATGGCAAATACTGAGAGAGTTATTGTTGTTAAATATGAAATTGATAAAAATGACTTAAACGGAAGAAGAGGGAACAATCAATTTACGGCTCCTAATTATTCAGATAAGAATGCTGTAGCTAAATTAACTATGAGTCAAAAAATGGAGATGGTTATTTTTCAAGCAGCAAAATTAAATAACACATATTATTTAATTTCAGAGGAGGGAATTATTAATCCAAAAGCAATACTGTTCTTTAAAGATGAAGAAACGGAAACAAGGAAAATTAAGGCACAAAAAGATTATTTACGTAGCGACTACTCAGAAGAAGAAAAGAGTATTATGTTGCAAAATAATGGTCATGCCTTTTTGGTAATTGGCTATACAGAGGAAGATTGGAATTTTATTAAAGGTATGCACTTAAAATTAAGAAATCTTTGTGAAGAATTAGAGAGCTTCTTATTGTCAACTAAGACAACAGAGGGATTACCAGATAAATCATTTTCAGAGGGAAAAATGGGTAATCTTGGTACAAAACTTTTGAAATAAAAGATATTAAGTTTGAAAAAAGGAGTGATTAATTTAACTCCTTTTTTGTATTTAAATTTTAAATATATATTTATAAAAAAATATGGTAAAATAAAATTATATAAAAAAAATAAGGTATTTGGATGAAAAGTAAAATAATAAATATAACTTTAATGCTATTAACTTTAATAACGCTAGATGTTCAATCGGAGTCTATGTTTTATTCTAAGATTGGAGGATTAGACGGTATAAAAGTCCAAGAAATTGAATTAAAAGACTCAGAAAGTGAAGTTGCTAGCAATATTTTTTCAAAAATATCATGTAAGCAACTTCATTGTTATGCAATAATGGATAATAAATTATATGCTATTGGTAGAAACTATAATGGTCAACTAGGGCAAGGTGATAAGGTTGATAGGATGTTTTGGACTGAAGTTGTCGGAATGGAAGGAACTACTGATGTTGTTGCTGGTGGTAATTTCGGGTATGCAATAAAGGATGGACTTGTTTATTCCGTTGGAGGGAATCAATATGGTCAATTAAGTCAAGGAAATAATATTGACTCATCTATATGGAATGTTATTGCTGGAATTAATGATTTTAATAAGATATATGCAGGGGCATTACATGCATACGGTCTAAAAGAAGGGCAATTATATTCAGTAGGAAGTAATGGTCAAGGAGCACTTGGCTTAAGTTCAACAAACAATAAAAATAAATTTGAAAAAATACTAAATATGAAAAATGTTAGTAAAGTAGTTGCGGGAGGAAATCATGCTTATGTATTAAATAATAATTATCTTTACGTTGTTGGAACTAATGGGCAAGGAGAATTAGGTAATAGTCTTAGTAATTTAAGTCAAAGCTTTATAATGAATAATTCTGTGCAAAATGTTTCAGATATATATTCTGGAATATCAAGTGGGTACGTAATATCAAATGGAAATTTATATTCAACGGGTTATAATGGGTATGGTCAATTAGGTAGAGATGGAAGAAAAAATCAATATGGATTTGGTTTGGTTAGTGGTATAAGTGGAGTGGAAAAAATCATTGCTGGAACCTATTCCAGTTATGCGATAAAAGATGGAAAGATTTATTCTATCGGAAAAAACAATGCAGGTCAACTAGGTAGAAATGGAGTAGTAAATAGCTATACTTGGGGATTATTTGAAGGATTAGAAGATGTAACCTCTATTGAAGTCGGTGAAGATTTTGCATATATATTTTCTGGAGGAAAATTATACACGATAGGTGATAATAGTTATGGTCAACTTGGGACTGGCAATAAAGAAGTTCAAGCGAATTTAGTGGAAGTAGATTTGTCTTATTTAAAATAATGGTGTTTAATAATTAAATATAATAATGGAGTAATTAGTATTACTCCTTTTTTTATTTTATTTTTGGCATACAATAATATATAGTGAAAAAATAAAAGGTCATTAAATTGAAAAATATAATAAAATCAGTCATATTAATAAGTGCATTAATGTCAACTAATATTTATGCGGAATCAACTTTTTACTCAAAAATAAAGGAAATGGGTTATATTGAAGTGAAAATAGCAGGAGAGGAATCCAATGAAGTGAATGAAAGTGTTGCGGAAGGAATGTTCTCTAAGATTTCCTGTGGTGCAATGCATTGTTATGGAATTAGAAATAATAAACTTTATGTTGTTGGATATAATAACAAAGGTCAATTAGGATTGGGTAATAATGTAAATAAGTCTGCTTGGACTTATGTTAATGGAATGGATAATGTATCTAATGTTGAGGCTGGTGATTATTTTGGTTACATTGTAAGTAATGGTGAGCTTTATGGTGCAGGTGATAACGATTACGGACAATTAGGGAGATCGCAAGAGGGAGGTAATGTCACAATAAATAATTGGGTGATAATAGAGGGAATGAGTGGAGTAACTGAGCTTGCGGCTGGTAAAAGCCATAGCTATGCAATAAAGAATGGTAATTTATACTCAATAGGTTATAACGGTTATGGGCAACTAGGGATAGGAAATAAAACACCTCAAAGTAAATGGGTTGTCATCCCTGAAATGCAAGGGTTAAGTTCAGTAAAGTCAGGAGATTACTCTGGATATGTGATTAAAAGTAATAAATTGTATGTTGTTGGTCATGCAGAAAATGGTCAATTAGGATTGGGTGTAGGTTTGGTGGCAATTAGTCAATGGATAGAAGTGCCTAATTTTAGTAATGTAACTCAAGTATCTTCTGGTGATTTCAATTCATATATTATAGATAGTGGGAAATTATATTCAACTGGACATAATGCTTATGGTCAATTGGGTTTAGGAGATAGTGTTGTAAGGTATATATATACTTATGTTGAGGGGATGGATGGTGTAAGTAAGATAAAGTCTGGGAATTATCATACTTTTACTATAAATGATGGAAAGGTTTATTCGGCTGGATATAATGTTGTTGGGCAACTATCTCGTTCAGGAGATACCTCAATATTTAAGGAGGTAGATAATTTTAATACCCCACAATATTTGGTTGCTAACGGAGAAATGAGCTTTATTATTAAAGATGGACGTCTGTATGCTACTGGATACAATAATTATGGTCAGCTAGGAATAGGAAATACAGAAAATCAAGCTAGCTTTATTGAAGTTGATTTATCTTATTTAGATTAATAGTGCTTAGTAATTAAATTAAAGAAAGGAGTAATTAATATTACTCCTTTTTTTATTTTATTTTTGGCATACAATAATATATAGTGAAAAATAAAAGGTTATTAAAATGAAAATAATAATAAAGTCATCAATGTTAGTAAGTGTATTAATGTTAATCAATATGTATGCGGAATCAACTTTTTACTCAAAGATAAAGGAAATGGGTTATATTGAGGTAAAAATAGCAGGAGAAGAAGCAGAAGGCGTGAATGATGGTGTTGTGAAAGGAGTATTCTCTAAAATTTCTTGCGGAAATTCTCATTGCTATGGAATAAAAAATAATAAACTTTATTCTGTAGGAAATAACAGTAATGGTCAGTTGGGAACTAATGATAAGACTAGACGAGAGATCTGGACTCATATAAATGGATTTAATAATGTAACGGAAGTGTCAGCGGGTGAAGTATATGGTTATATAGTAAATGATGGAAAATTATACTCAACGGGAATGAATAATTATGGACAGTTAGGTCGAAATGGGTTTGAAGAAAGTTCTGTTTTTGGTATTGTAGAGGGAATGGACGGTGTAAGTAGTGTTGAGTCTTCAGGTGGCTTTTCATATGCATTAAAAAACGGAAGATTATATTCAATCGGAAGTAATCAATATGGTCAACTTGGTAGAAATAATTTTGTAAATGATAGCGAATGGGGGATTATAGATGGGCTAAATGGGGTCACAAAAATAAGTTTAGGTGGAATTCAAGCATATATAATAAACAATAATAATTTATATTCAACAGGTTACAACTATTTTGGTCAACTAGGATGGAACGCAACAAAGAATGCCTCAACTTTTGGATTAGTAAGTGAAATGGAAGGATTAAGTGCTGTAAGCTCTGGTCGATTTCATGTTTATGTAATAAAGGATAGTGAGTTATATAGTATTGGTTATAATTCAGATAAGCAACTTGGGATAAATAGTTTAGAGAATAGGTCTACTTGGAGTAAAATAAATTCAATGAATGGACTAAGTAGTGTTTATGCTGGATCAAGTAATGGTTATGCAAGAAAAGATGGTTTAGTTTATAGCGTTGGCGATAATTACTTTGGGCAATTAGGTAGAGACGGGACAACTGATTCTGGAATCTGGAGGCTTATTAATGGACTAACAGATGTAGAATATATAGTTCCAACAGGTAGTGCTGTGTTTTTTGTAAAGGAAAATAAATTATATGTAGTGGGAAGTGGAGCTAACGGTCAACTTGGTATGGGAAATAGAGATACACAGTATGATATTGCAGAGGTAGATTTGTCTTATTTAGGAATGTGAGCGGGAATTCTCGGTAATTTATTGACGAGAGGAAGTTACAGTAATAAGATTTAATAATTAAATATAATGATGGAGTAATTAATATTACTCCTTTTTTTATTTTATTTTTGGCATACAATAATATATAGTGAAAAAAATAAAAGGTCATTAAATTGAAAAATATAATAAAATTAGTAATGTTAGTAAGTGTATTAGTATCAATTAATATGTATGCGGGATCAAATTTTTACTCAAAGATAAAGGGAATGGGTTATATTGAAGTAAAAATAGCAGGAGAAGTGAATGATGGTGTTACGGAAGGAGAAATTGTACATTCAGGAAAATTTAATAAAATAGATTGTGGAAATAGCCATTGTTATGCAATAGGAGATGGAATGCTTTATGTTATTGGAAATAATGAATCTGGTCAATTAGGAATAGGAGATAATATATCTAGAAACGCATGGACATATGTTGCGGGATTTAAAAATGTAACAGATATTAGTGCTGGACAAGATCATGGTTATATAATAAGTGATAACAAACTGTATTCTGCTGGTGGAAATAATAATGGGCAGCTAGGTAGAGGGTCTGAAACAAATAATAAATGGGGATTATCAGTTGGAATGGAAGGGGTGACAGCCATTGCAGCAGGAGAGTATTGTGGTTATGCAATTATTGAAGGATTGATTTATTCTATAGGGTATAACGTTTATGGTAAATTAGGTAGAAATGGAAGTGTAAATAGTTCAGAGTGGGGGGTTTCAAAAAATATTGATAATGCAACAGATGTTGTTGCGGGTAAGTACCATGCTTATGCAATAAGGGATAAGACAGTCTATGCTGTGGGTTATAATGGTAGTGGACAGTTAGGTAATAATATGAGGGTTAATTCATCTGTGTGGGTAAGATCATTTATTAATAATGTTGATAAGGTGTCTGCTGGTCAATATAGTGGATATGCATTAAGTGGAGGGAAGGCTTATTCGGTAGGAAAGAATAGTTATGGTCAGTTAGGCATAAATAATAAAGATGATAAAATGTCTTGGGTATTGTCAAGTAGTATATACACAGTTAATGATATTGATTCTGGTTTAGGCCATGCATATATGATAAGTGGCGGCCAATTATACTCAACAGGTTCTAATTCAACAGGTCAATTAGGTATAGTTTCTGGTGACTTACAAAAATGGACTTTGGTTGAGGGAATGAATAACGTAAGTAAAATTTATGCAGCAGATAATTCCGCTTATGCAATAAAAGATGGTGAGTTATATGTAGTTGGTTCTAATAGTTTTGGAATGCTTGGTATTGAAAATGTTAATAAAAACATATTTACAAAAGTTGAAGTAAAAATAAGTCAATAAGTATACTATTGGCTATTTGAGGTATTTTACGATTTAATTTGTAGTGTAGAGTGATAATTGTGATTATTTTTTTATAAAAAATAAAATGGGATAAAAAAAATGAAGAAAATAAAAAGTATAATTTATGTATTAATTGTATTTATGTCAACAGGAATTTTGGCAGAGAGTAAGTATTATTCAAAAATAAATGGTAATAATATTGTTGTTGTGAAAGATGGTATTGTAGAGGAAGAAATTCCAGAAGTAACCAATTTTGAAGAAATAGGTTGTAATTTATATAATTGTCTTGCAATAGCTAATAATAGGCTTTATGGAGTGGGATATAACTTAAATAAGGTTTTTGGAAACATAGAAGTGAAAAAATATGAAAAATGGATTTATATTGAAGGGATGGATGGTGTAACACATTTGTCGGTAGAAACTAATAATAGTTATATAGTGAAAAATGGAAAGATATATGGATCTGGCTATAATTACAAAGGGCAGTTAGGCTATACTGGAAGTACGGACGCTGTACTAGGTTGGAAGTTAATCGAAGGATTGGAAGACGTATCTGAAATAAAAGCTGGATATAACAGTGTTTACGCACTAAAGGGAGGAAAGCTATATTCACTAGGAGATAATACGAGTGGGCAGTTAGGTAGAAATGGTTATACCGATTCTGATAAATGGGGTATTGTGTCTGGATATAGTAATATTGCGAAATTAAAGGTTACAGGTAGTTCAGTATACATAAAGGTTGGTAATAGTATATATTCAGTGGGACACAATATGTATGGTCAACTAGGTAGAAATGGAACAGTAAAAAATAATACATTTGGTGTAATAACAGGTATAAATAATATAGCTGATTTATATGGGGGGAGGTATAATTTATTTGTAAAAGTAAGTGGAGATCTTTATGGTATTGGTATTAATACTCAAGGTCAAATGGGCTTAGGCAATAAAACTAATCAAACAAGTTTTAAGAAAATATCTGGATTTACTAATACTGTAACAGAAGTTGTAGGAAGCATATATGCGACCTTTATTATAAGTAATGGTCAGTTATATTCTTCTGGAACTAATAGTTCTGGTGTGTTAGGTAGGAATGGCGGTAGTGACGATTACATATTTGGGAAAGTGCAAGGTTTAAATAATGTTAAAAAAGTTGGAGTGACTGCAACAAGTGTTTATGTGATAACCGAAGAAGGACTATATTCATTTGGAAATAATAGTCATGGACAATTAGGAATAGGAAATACAGAAGGCAAGAACGAGCCAGTAAAAGTAGGTTTGTCACATCTTAATAAGTAAGAAAACAAAAGATTTACTTATTATTTTTAAAAGCAAGAAATTCAAGAGATTTCTTCCAAAGTTCGACAGACTTTCTTGTTGAAGATATAGGTAATTTTCTTTTTTTATTTTTTACAACATTTGGATTTTTAGCATACCAAAAATCTCTATCCCAGTCTTGATTAATATCATCAACGGGTACATGGATTTTGTATGAGTCAAGGTTGGGTTCTTCTTCTAAGTGCAGACGTTCGATATGTACTGAGTGAAAATATTTTGTATAATGAAATTTTGAAGCCCAAGCTTGATATTCATCAAATGATAAACTATTGATAAGTTGTTTAAAATTAATAATCCCCACGTCCTCATATCGAACAAGTCCATAGTTTTCAGTATTGTGTTTGGTAATCTTACTCATAAGTTATAGCCTTAAATTATTTTACTTATAATAACATTTTAGGTAATCAGCATCAAGCATATTACTTATCTTTTAAGTAAATATTTTGTAAATGATTTTTCCAAACGGTAACTTGTTTTCTTGATGTTGTTATTGGTAACTTTTGTTTTTTTGCTTTCTTTATGTAAGGATATTTATTGTACCAATATTCTGGATTCCAATCTTGATTAATATCATCAATAGGAACAAAGACCTTGTAGGACGCTAGATCGTTATTTTCTGGAAATAATTTACTCTCCGCAAATTTTTCAATAAAAAAAGATTCAAAGTAGCTTATATAATGATATTTGTCTTGCCAAATCAAGTAGTCTTTTTGTCCAAGTAGTTTAATGAGTTTGGAAAAATCAACAATGCCTACCATTTCATAATTAATAAATCCATAATTTTCGCTAAATACCTTTACTATATTGTTTATTTTTTTATCCATAAAAAGTTTTAATCCTTATTAATTAAATTATAAATGCTAGTCAGTTTTTTTTGCCAAATCACAACATTCTTTCTGGAGACACTTATTGGGAGTTTTCGCTGTTTAGTCCTTTTAATCGTTGGGTTATTGTTATACCAGTGTTCTGGGTTCCAATCATGATTTATATCATCAGTTGGGACAAAAATATTGTAAGTAGCCAATTCCTGATTAGCAAGAGAAATCTCAGTATTTGGGATTTTTTCAACATATGATGTTGGAAAGAATTTTCGATAATGATATTTATTATACCATTTAAAAAAAACATCTGCTTCTACATTTTGAATGATTTTTGGGAAATCAACGGTTCCAATCATTTCGTATTTTACAAAACCATATGTTTTACTAAATTTCTCAATATTACTCATCATTAAAGTCAGCGATTAATGGTTATCGGTTTTATCTAAAAGAGGCTTAAAAACAAACCCCTTAATAAAGTTACCATCTGAACGCTTAACGTCTCTAAATGCCAGAGATAATGATTCATGTATTTCTATTAAAAAATCTGTGCTTGTTCCTAAATGTAGTGACAAGTAATATGAATCATCTTCTGATTTATATTTTATTGTAAAGCCGCGCCAATCAAAACGATAAGATTTTAAGTTACTAGCTTCTTCTAGAAACTCGAAATAATCATGTTCCTCATGTTTTTTAAATTTATGCTCTTGAAATAGTTTGTGGTGGTAATCATCCATGTTGGAAACGATATCCCAAGACTTTGCAATATGATTATCAATAATATTTAATAAATCCTCTTTAATTTCCTTATTGTATTTTTTTTCTTTTTTTTCATCAAACATAAGCCAAAAAATAAGTAAGAGGACTGCAAAAATAACAATCGCAAAAAGGGAGGCAGTTATTGTGAAATCGCTATATTGTGATGTGAGATTAGTCATTTTTATCTTCTTCCTTTTTAAGAAAATCTTCGGTCAATTTAACTAAAAATAATATTTTATAAAAATAGGTGCCTGAAAATATAGTAAGAAATAAAAGTAATGGTAACAACCCATCAATCCAGCTATCTTCGAGATATTGTGTTGTAACAATTGAGTTGATAAGGAGTAAACAAGAAGTAGTCATTATAAAATAATTAATAAAATGATATATTAAAAATAATCGGATATAAGCTCGTAAAAGAAATGATAAGTAAATTGCAATTATAGAAGCAACAAAGATTGTAACAAATAAAGCAGAGTAAGGTTGCAATTCAGCGAATAATAAAAGTGTTTTATCTTTGCCAATTAAGTAAAAATAGACATTATTTAAAGAAAACGTAAATACCATTGCCGTAAATATAGTTTGTCTGTATAGGCTAAATTTAGGCATAAAATGTAATATTATTTTTTCAATCATGATGTTCTCTTTATTTATTTATGGAAATCAATTATACTATATGGTGATTATTAAGTCAAATAAGATAGTTAAAAACATTCTATCTTATTTGAAACGATAAGTCTTTGCTGTTGTTTGAATAAATTCTTGTCTTTTTCTATCAATTTTGATGAAATTAATTTATGATATTTCTGAAAAAGCAAGAATGTTGAGTCATTTTTAAAAAAAACACTGGTAAGCCTATGTTGAAGAGACTTATTTCTTCTTAAATTAATGATTTTTTTGCATAATTTTTTACTTAAATCTTTATTGTTTTGCTTTAATAAAAGTTTGGCAATTAAATTAACGTGATTATATTCGGCATATTCAAAATAATATGATATAAGATTTTCAATGCAATACTCTGCAATATCTTTTGATATTTTATTTTCATTTAAAAGTTGAGTATAAAAACTAAAATCAGATCGAAAAAGTGAAATAATGATATTTCTATAGAAATAAGGTTTTAATTGAACTTCCGTGTTTTTAACTTCTTTTAATAGTTTTTGATGTAGAACGCAATTAAAACTAGGGTGGCTAATTATCCAATCGAATACGTCTTCAAATGCTTTATAATGAACTTGAGTTAACATATTTTTCTCTTTTAGTGGAATAATTATATTGTATTGTATGAATTTTTAGAGGATAAGTCAAATATTAAAACTCCAATAACTTTAATATAATTAATGGAGTTTTAAGAAATTATAAACAATTAGTATTGGATATGATAATAGAAAGTTTTTTCAGTGTTTCCTCACTTATTGAGATGAGTTCTTTTTGAGGATGAACACTTTTATAGAAATTATCATGAATGATATAAATCATTAGTTGAGTAATTTCATATGACAATAATTCAAAACTAATTCCATTAATACTTGATTTGTGACTATTGATATCAATAGAGTAATCTGAGTTTGTATAAAACTCCATATCGATTTCTAATTCTGTATTATCATTAAAACTTAAAATATAAAGCAACTCGTTTTCATGATCTTCACTAAATGAGTCAATATGAATAGATTTGATATTGGTGGAAAAACTTTTTAAAATAAGATTGAATACATCTTGGTCTTCACCAGCAAGATCATCGCCTTCAAGAAACTTAAACTCTTCTGATTGAGATAAAATAAGAAGATTTGATTTAGCCTTCTCTAAAATAGTGAAGTATTGACTACTATTATCTTGGTTAGATAAAGTATCAATAATATTTTTTAGTCCTAAAATAATATTTTGCTTACTTAAGCTTTCTTTTGTTTTGGCTTCTGCAATAGCTGCATTAATGTCATTTTGGCCTAACATTTTTTTTGTTAACTCAAGAGCTTGACTGTTTTTAATAGTATTTGCACCTTTAGAGCCAATAGCTCGTTCAAGCAATTCAGCAGTATTTGGATCGGTGATAATAGGTTTTATTAACCAAGACACAGTATCTAAATTAAGTGTTGTTTTGAGAGAGCTTGAAAGCGAATTAATTTCTTTTGAAGTAAGTTGCATGTTATATAACCTCTATTAGTTTACAATATAATTAGTTTTCTTCGTTACCATTAATTGTAATAATAGGAATTATATTTACAATAATGTTTTTTTAAAAATAATCTGTTGCACACAAGGAAGAACGCACAGAAGATCAATCTGTATCTCAACGAGACAACATTATTATAGCAAGAAGATTATTGTGGTGCAAGCTATATTTAGGTTTAATGGGTTTTTAATTAAATAAAATTTATTGATATTGTTTGAGAAATTTGTTATAATGATTAAATTAATAAATAATGGCTTATAAGGTGATATAGAATGCTAAAGAAAATAAAAAAAGAATTGGTTGCCTCACTAAAAAAAGATGTAATAAGACTTGGGAGTGATTTCTTCTCTAAATTTAGTTCTTCATTTTCATTTTCATCAATTAATAAACAAGATATTATGCATTACATAAATAATAATGGGTACAGAAAAGACAGTATGCTAATCGGTGATGGTTTTACAATAGCTAGGGAGTTAAGAGATTATTTATTTGTATTTTCTTTTGGTACACTATTGGAGGCGAATAATGAAAAGCACATTATAGATAATGCGCTAATTAACATATCTATTTGTAAAAAAAACCAAAATAGCGCAAAAAATGGAATAATGAAATATAGTGAATTTACTGAATTTTTAAATGAATTTATTGAAATATATAGCTTTTTTGAAGAAAATGAGGTATTTAATTATTCGCAAAAAAGCCCGATAGGAATTCGAATTGATTTTCTAGAAAAAATAATGATGAGTAGAAAAAAGGAAAGAAATGAATTTTTATTTAATTTTAATAAAAACAAGGATGAACTTCGTGACGTTTTATTATATAAAAATAAGTTTCTTGAATGTAGGCGTGAAGTTAATAAAAATGTGAAGAAATACAAAACAATTGATAAAGGTTTTTCAAGTAAGGAAGTAGACAATAATGAAAAAGAAATAAAAAGACTGAAAAGCGAAATACGTAAATTAGAGAATAATAATAAAGAAATTAAAGAAAATTCATTAAAGAATCAATCTGAAAAATTGGAAAATAGTTATCGCTTAAAAAGTGAAAGTGAGGCTGAATATTTGCGTTGTGCAAGAAGTGCAGCTAATGAGATATTTATACAAAAAAGACAGCCTAGTGAGAATTTTAAAGAATTATATAGTTATATTTTTGAGACTCAATATTAATGATGAGTTCATTGTAAAAAAAGATGCTAAATTAGCATCTTTTTTTATTTTAAATAAAGTCTGTATCAAGATTATCTTTTATGTATATTTTTATTTTGCTTTTTTCACCGCTCTTAAAATTACCCCATTTTTTTTGTTTAATTATTTTATAAAAATCTTCAAGAGAGTGTTCTTTAAAAATCCCTTCATTACAAGGGTATGAAGATAGGGTGTCATCAATGTAAGATAGTCCGTTAACGTCAAAAAGTTGGTAATCGTCAATTTTTACAAAGGCATGGACAAGGCATTCCTCATCAATATATCCTCCTTCCTCTGATTCCGCACTAAGATCATAGTATGCAGAAATATTTTTACCAAACAACTCTGCTGCAACAATAGCGAATAAATGACATCTACCATGAGCATAAGTTTGAGTGAAGTTACTTAAAGTATTTTCTTTTATATTGTTTTGTAAAGATTCTTGCCATTCATTAACTTTATGATCAGAATAAATTGGGTCAATACTTGCTGATTCTTGTACAATATTATTGATAAACTCTTTATTGTGTGTGTGTTTTTTGTAAAATAAAAATAAAAATTTATTATCAATAAAGTGAGTGAGCAATTTTTTTGCTTCAAATAAAGTAAGAAAGTGTAAGTTATTAAGAGTTGAGTTATTAATTAATTGATAATTTTCGGAATCGACAAAAGAGATCCCTAGCTTTAAAGTATCATCTTGGCTATTAATAAGGAAGTTAACTGCTTGATGAAGATTTGAGTGTGCAAAAAAAACCGTTTTAATGGTAGGATTAAACACACTAATTTCTTTGCAGCTAATATAAAACATTAATTCTGGATTATACATTTATATTCCTAGAAAATATAATTAACACTCATTCAAGGAATAATCGCTATATCGATAATAACGCTTACCATTATCGCCTTGGATAATAACTGCCGAAAGTTTGGTTTTTGGACAAATTGTTTTAGATTTTGGGATCGCTTTTCCATTACAAACTTTGATGTAATTAGTTTCGCTATTTGAATTTGTTGAATTTCGATCTGCCGCATCTTCTTCAAGCATCCAATATAAAGTGCAAGCATTTTTTTTAATACAAAACTTAGAGAAAACAGACCGTTTAGACATTTTAAATCCTTAGTATGACTTAATTGAGCAAGGTTATTATATCAAATAGTATAATCTATTTCAATGATATTTTAATTATAAAGGCTTAATGAACTTATTTTTAGTTGATAAATTAATTGTTGAGCCGTCAACAAGTAATTTTCTTGCATCTGGGAGCATAATAAGTCTGTAATTTAGTTCTCTACCTACAATAGATAGGTGCGCAACTTGATTACCAACCTCAACAATAACTGCACCATTTCCATTTTGACAAGCTTTTTTCATAAATGAATCAAATTCAATACCACCATGAGAAAGAATAATAATGTCACCTTCATTAAAATCAGTTGTGCTTTTAGGATATATAACAATATTTCCAGTGATATTAGGTAAGTCTTGACCTGATAAAACTGTGATTTCATCTAGGGTTTGCTTGCCAATACACGATGCTGCAAACGTTGATAACGCTTTATTTAAAGGTAAAAATTTAGATCCATTAAATGTTAAATCATAACAATCAATAGGGAATCCCGCGCCAATCCACCAATCTGTATGGTATCGATTATCTTCGTATGTTTTAACACTTTCAGGTGAAAGTGGACGCCAAGTGTGATTGTGTATTGTGTATTTACTTTTATGTATGCAATCGTTATAAGCCCAAGCTAATAAAGGTAATTTTGGGATCTGATAAGAATTACCTTTATATATAAATTCAATAAAACCACCATTTAATTTTGCTTGTTTTTTAATCTTATTATGTAATTCTAAAAAATCTACTTTTAAAATATCGGAATGCTTTTTATAATCAGAACACAACACAAAATCAGGTTCATTTTTAATGTCTTCTGCCTCTTTTTTATCCCAATCGATTTTTTCATAATTCTTTAAAGTAGGTTCACTTTTTGTCGTTTTATTAAAATGGCAGAAAACTTTTTTCAATGTTTTTAAATCAATAAAGCTTTTATTGTAATGACTGATTTTGGTTGATTTTGTTGCTGATCTAGCAATTTCCTCAACAATACGGTTAGGAGACATAATTTCAGGAATAAAATCATTGGCGGTGCAATAATCCCAAACTGCCTGTTCTGGCGAACGAGTAAATTGTTCCGTAATTGAAATATCTTCAAGATATGTTTTAAATACAAATGCGGTATTAAATTTACTTAAAAAGCAAAAGTGTGATAGTGGTTCTAAATTAAAGTGTATTAATTGAAGCGAAATTTGTTCTGCTAAATTTAAATTATATTTATTCCCATAAAGAGGAACTTCTGGAATCCAACTGCCGTGAATGCCCTTAATTTGAAAATCAAGAGCAACTTTTGATATAGGGAGTGAACCCTCAAAGCTACACATTAATTCATTATTATTGAAATGAGAAAACCAACCTATAAACTCAAAAACAGTTGTTCCACTCTTAAAAAGTCCTTTTGGGTTATTAGGATTGGCAACTAACATAAAGGTTTCATCTGCTGGCTGAATATTCATTTTTTATCCGTAATATTTATTATAACTTAATTCAAAAGCTTTAACAGCATTAATTGGATCGTAATACTTACAAATCTCTTTAATGTTGTTACCACGATATTTCTCAACTAAGTAGAAGCGTTTATTATAATACATAATAAACTCTGCATCAACAAAATTATGGTGTCCTAACTTATTCATAATTGAAGATATTTCGTCAAAATAAGTGAGTTCTTTTCCACAAAATAACTTATCCTCAAGTGAGTTAAGTTCTTTAATGTAATCATGAGTTACTGCAATTTTTGATAAATCAAAATCAAAGCAGTTAGTGACTTGATAATTAACATTTTCAATCTTAATAAGAAAGTCATAGTTTTCTAAAATTTGACTCACTTCCTCTGCATAGTCCTCATCAATAAATTCTTTACCTAGGAGAACATTGTCACCGTCAATCGAGTAGCCAATCTCACCTTTAAGCAGTTGAATGATGGTTTCAGTTGGCACTTCTTCTTCATTAAAGCAGTCTCGCAAAATAGCGATAGCTTGTGCAAAGCTTTCTGATAGAAAAAGATCTTGTGATTGCTTAATAATGCTTAATGGTGTAGCGAACATAGTAAGTACCTAAGTTGATTTTCAATAAAGCTATTATATCAATAACTGATATAAATGTCTAATGTTTTTAAAAATTTTATAAAAAAAATTTAAAGGTTGATATTAAATAAAAAATACCTTATAATAAATAATTATTTGCATATAAAAAAGGAACAGGAAATGTCAAGTCTAACAATATATAAAGACTTTAATACAGAAACGCCAAGAGAAAGAAAATATAACGAAACAAATCTAATTTCAGGCGATAAAGAAGGTTTATTAGGTGATAAAAATGTGAAAGAAAAATTACTTGCAGAAGTAAGGAATTCAAGTAAATATAAGAGAGAGTTTGAGGCTGGATATGATGTTAATGATACTATGGATTTATTTAAATTGGCCTTAAAGATGGATGTCATTGCCGTTTACAAAGATCTTTATGTATTTAATTGTAATGGTGTAAAAGGTGTGTCCACAGATAAAGAAAAGCATAAAGGGTGTAATCAGTTTGGTTATGGCTTTATCACTAAAAAGGAAGTTGATGATTTATTTGGTTTGAAAAAAATATCTAAGAAAGCAAAGTTAATGCTTGAAGATAAAATAGACTTTGAGTTAAATGAGCTTAATAGTTATTTAATGGGTGAAGTATATGGATTTAAAGTTTGTCATAATGATGGTGAAGTTATTGACTCTTGTGAAGGTTTCTTTTCGATTGATTTTGATAAAAATGGCTTTAAAGAGACTTTGGATGAAAAATATCACCATTTAATACCTGAAGCATTGGAGAAATTATTAAAAGGTAATACTTAGGATGGCGGGAAGTAATTTTTCAATATATTAAAGAAAAAATAAAAAAACACTACCATAATTGGTAGTGTTTTTTTATATAATAGAATTAAAAAACAATTAATCCAAAATCACGTTTAACACGATCACAAGTTTCTTGAGTGATAGAACGAGATATAATGCTACCTTTATGTAAAATATTAAGAAGTTCTTGCTTGTCGCTCATTAATATTTCTCGTTTTGCACGAATTGGTGTAATTAATTCAACTAACAAATCGGTAAGAAGTGATTTTAAAGTTCCATCACCAAGTCCACCAGCGCGATAATTTTCTTTCATTTCTTGTAAATGGATTTTGTCTTGATAAAAAGCATCTAGGTAAGCAAAAACAACATTTCCTTCTACCTGACCTTTGGATTCAATGGTTAAATGATTAGGATCAGTGTACATTTTTTTTACAATTTTTTTAATTTCATTGTTTGTTGAATCAAAATTAATTGTAAATCCAGCAGATTTAGACATTTTTGACTTACCATCAACACTAGGTAGTCGCGACACTGTACTTAAAAGTGAAGAACATTTAATAAGTGTATTTTTCCCTGAGACTTGATTGACTTTTTTTACAATTTCATTGGTTTGTTCAATCATGGGTAGCTGATCATCCCCTACTGGAATAATTTCTGCATTAAATGCCGTGATATCCGCAGCCTGACTAATCGGGTAATTAAGGAACCCAACGGGGATATTTTCAGAATAAGATTTATTCTTTTTTTCCATAGAAAGTGTTGGGTTACGTTCCAGTCTTGCAAGAGTGACAAGATTGCTATAAAGCATAGTAAGTTCTGGTAATGCTGGTAATGCTGATTGCAGACATATTGTTGTTTTTAAAGGGTCAATGCCAACAGCAAGATAATCAGCCATAACATTAAGAATATTAGAGGATACTTTACTTGGTTCATAACCATTATCAGTCAACCCTTGCATATCAGCAATGAGAATAGTTTGACTATTGTGTTCCTGTAGTGCAATTCTTTGCATAAGAGAACCCGCAAAATGACCTAAATGAAGTTTGCCAGTTGCTCTATCACCTGTAAGAATTGTTTTGTTTTTTATTGGTTCCATTATAATTCCTTAATAATATATTTTGAATATAATATCATATTGGCTGAAAACAAACAAGAATTTTAATTATTAAAAATTAAGCACCTTTTGTTCTACAGAAAGCTTTTTATATAATTCTAAGTTATCGTTTTTAAAGTTTTCCTTTTGATGTAGAGGTAGTGCATTAAAAATAATCTCTGGTATGCCTACTCGTTTAAATTTTTCAGCCATAAGGATTGGGAGATCGCAAGGCTCATAAAGTAATACTGAGTCATAAGATAATAAAAGCTTTACCACTTCAATATTTCCATATTGTGCAGCACGGAAAAGGGCGCAATTACTACGAGAGGCGGGATTAACCCCTAATTCGATCAATGTTTTTACAGTTATGAGATCGTTATAGTGTGCCGCTAAAATAATAAGAAATGAATTATATTTAAAGGCATCAAACCATTTTGTTTTAATGAATTCATGAATAAATGAAGTTAAGTTATAGCTGTAAAGTTTTGTAATTACTTCTGGGTAATAATTAGTTTTCTCATCTTCATCATTTATGTTTGGGATGGTTAATTCAGCATATTTAAGGAAATTGGCAATATCTTTTTCATAAATAGACTTAAAAAGCTTTTCTTTATGTTTATCTAACACTAACACTCGCTGCATATTATTCCTTTTGGTTAAATTTTCCCATAACAGGACACCTCTTACGAGGGTAAAATACTCCTAGACAATGTTAAATAAGGTTTATTGAACTACGCACTGCTTCTTACCCAAAAGTCACTGTTTAACGTAGATCCTGAGTTTGTGGAACTGGAGTAGCATTCCGAACTCACTATATATTCTTACTTAACGTAGTGAATGCAAAAATGCAAACACTGAGTTGGGTCAACCATAATCTTGCGATCTCACCTTAATTTGTTGACTTTTTCAAGCCCATTCCTTTAGGTGTGGGTGATTGACTTGTGGTCAATTAATTTACCTTATTATTTTATTGGATTTGCAGTAATAGTATAGCTTAGTAAACACTGAAAATCAAAACATATTAATAGTTTTTTTAGAAAAAAATTATTTTATTTATTTTGTTTTAAACTTTAGTATAAGTGTGAGGTGAATTAGGAAAAGATAATTTAATTTATTAATTTATTAATTTATTAATTTATTAATTTATTAATTTAATTATAAAAATAATTAAGTAAATGATCTATTATTTATATTTTTATATGTAATAATGATTTTTATAAAGAGTTTAATTAAAGGAAGTCAGAAATGAAAAAAATAATATTATTACTATTAATGCTAAGTGCTTTTGGTGTGAATGCTGATACACATTTGTTTAAATTAATTGTTTGTAATGACTATAATAAGGAAGATTGTAATTTAAAGAAAATTGATGTTATATCGGGAACAGATAGCGCTGCTGGCGTAACAGATCCAGTTGTTGTTGGCGGTGGTGGCAGTGGTGGTGGACTAGGTGACGCAACTGAAGCTGCTCCTATTGCTGGTAATGGTGAATTTCCAGTAGGAAAGTGGAATAATTTATTGTTTGGAACTTATGAGCCAAAAACAATTGAATTACAACCAAATTTAACATATATGATAGTGACTAGTGGAAAAAATGAGGCAAATTTAATAATTAATGATAGAACTGTTAATTATGATCAAGACGATATTAGATGGACTTCACCTCCAGACGATTGGTATGGATATGCAAGTGCTGTTTGGGTAACAACAGGTGAAGATGCGAAAATGCTAACATTAAAATTTGGAACGTATACAGATCCAGAACAAGTGATGGATTATTTTTACGCATATCCAGTTGCAAGTTCGGGTGCTTACCCAACTAATTGGAACTGGAATCAGTTAGGTGTGGATTTAATGCAACCGATAGTAGTGCCAGAAGTAGGTAGTGTTGCTCTTGGTTCATGGAAAGTAATGGATTTTACCGCAACGACTAAGGAAACAGTAGTATTAGAGGCGAACAAAACTTACTTTTTTACAACAAGTGGTCAAACTGATACAAAGATTAGATTAGTTAATTTTAATAGATCTTTTGGTGATGATGATACATATAGTTGGAATAATAATCCTGTAGATTGGTATGGTAAGCCAGATGCAGTCTGGTATAGACCATCTGAAAGAGAAGAAGTTGAAATTCAGTTAACACCATATTCAGGTAGTGGCCCCGCTGCAAGTGGGTTCTTCGCCACCGAAGTATCTGGCCTCAATGTTTACCCAATTGACTGGAATTGGCCTTCACTAACAGGTGTTGACTTAATGTCTCTTCCAGAGAGAGAGGAAATACCATTCACAGATGCATCAACAGTGGTTGAATATAGGTTTTTGCTATGGGATTACTCTCGCGGTGATAGTCAAGCGATAGTCATGTTAAGAAATATAGACGCAGCATATACAGTTGGTAGCTTTAAAACAGGAACAGATATAATTGATGAATTTACTGCACTACTAGATAATGACTTTGAAACTCTTAATGGTGTTGCAAGTTTAAGTGGTCAATGTGATCTTAGTAATTTGAATTCTTATAACTTTAAGACATTAACATCAGCAGATATTTCAGCTAATAGAATTCCTGATATACTTTTGGAAAGATATTTAGAAGTAGACTGCGTAAGCAATGAAGGTGAAGGAATTAGATATTATATAGCGTATACTGTTGGTGAAAGTCCTGGATGGTAATGACACATTAGTTTAAAAAAAAATAATCAAAAAAGGTAAATAATATTATTTACCTTTTTTTTATTGCTTACAAATCAAAAATGGCTGATATTTTGGATTAAAATAGCCTTATTATATAAATTTGGGTGAGCTATTTTAAAATTTTCTTTTTTTGAGGCACAAAATGTATTAAATACAATTTGCAGAGTATTGAAATGACCATTTAATGCACAAGTGGAAAGTCCCCAGAATTTACATTCTGGATCATATTTCTTAACACAATCATATGAGAATAGTATTTTTACCATTTCCTCTCTACCATTTTCAATTGCATAAATTATCGAACTATTAAATCCAGAGTTGAGTGGATCGGCACCTAATGATAAGGCTTTTTTAAAGGTATCTAGGTCATTGTAAATAGTCGCTTGAAGTAAAACATATGAATTGCCAAATGAAGGCTCAAACCAATGATAATGACAAAGCTTAAGGATAAGGTCATTTCTGCCTAATGCATAAACGCTTTTAATAAGTTGTTTATAATCAATGGGAGTATATTGTGTTTTTAGAAAAGACTTGAACAATGTAAAAAACAAATCAGAATTTCCACTTTTAGCAGCAATAATTGCTTCTTCTTTTAATTTTGTCAAAGTAAGTCCTTTATCTATTATATTTGTAGAAAATATATTAATTGGGATATCTATAATGTAAAAAGCCTTCAATTGAAAGCTTTTTTAATTAAAGACTTAATTTTACTTTAAAAAAACGCAAAGAAGATCATTTTTAAATTTTTCTAAAAAAGCTCGTTCTTCTGCATTAATATCCGTGACGAGTGTGGCTGCACCTTTTGTTTGAACCGCTAAAAATGGTTTAAATGTGTAATTTAAAGGCTTAATTAGTTTTTGAAAAGGACGCTTAAAAAATTTAATATATGTTACCCCATCTAAAAAATCATCAATTTGTTTAACAATTTGAATGACGGCATCTTCTTTTGATTGTTTGCTGGCAATAAAATGTTTATCAATGCGAGTTTTAAATAGTTGAGAATTTTTAGAATTAATGTAATGAAAAAGAATCATTTGAGATGTAGTTAGGTTATTGCCAGAGATTTGATGTTTTGAACGTAATGTTAAGCTCATTTGTTTTACCTGTGTGTAAGTTTTAATAAGGAAACTAATTGTAACAACAATAATTAGTAAAGTCTATGTTTTTTTTGCATTAAATAAATTAGTTAAAAATAAATTTAGTGCAATTTAAAAAAAATGCTATATAATGGCTAATTCATTATTAGTATTAAGGCAATATTATGGAACGTAGAGAAGTTTTTGAGTTTGATTTAAAAATGGCACTTCAAGGTTATGAGGTTCAAACAAAAGATGGTCGAAAGGTAACAAATGTTGTGGAAGAAAACCCAATGGCGTACCCAAATGCAGAAGCTGCCGCAAGTGATGATATTAATTATGAACAAGGTTTAACTGCTATTGTACATAATGTAGGAGGTGAGCATAAACACGTTTTTTACCATGACGGCAAAGCACACAAATATGGATTAAAAACAGGTTCAGATCTCGTTATTATTAAATCTGAATTTACACGAAAGTTTGATTTAGTATTAGCCTTGGTTGGTGAGGCAGTACAAACAAAAGATGGTCGAAAAGTATCAATGGTGAAAGAAGTAGATCCAGACGCTTGTATGAGTGTAGAAGAAGCTGTGAGTAATAATAGATATGTTCAAGGTTTAACAGCCAAAGTACATAATGAATCAGATGTAGAAGTATATTCATTTTACCATGATGGTACCGCTGACAAAAATGGCGTAGAGTCAGAATCAGACTTAGTTATGTGCGTTAAATAATTATTAAATAGCGATAAGTTATTATAAGGAAACCTAAATATGACACAAAAGATAGTAAAAAATCAAATAGTAATTATTCAAGGATGGGAAGAAAGCGGCTGGTCAGTTAGACAAGACGGCTGCTCGGTTCATTTAACCGTTCAGGATAAGGAAGATTTTTGTAATGAGTTTATGGCCGCTCAAAGAAAAAGATTGGGTGAGAGCACTCCAGAAGAATATGATCGCCCAATGATTAATGGAACGATTAAAGGCTATATTACGGAAGAAAAAATGGAAGAGTTGGTTAAGTCTAAAAATGGAATTAGAACATATGATAGAAATCCAAAATGGATTTCAAGAACGCCTTTTGAGTAAATAATTAATTTTAAGTAAAACTAAAAACACCTTTTTAATTAAGGTGTTTTTTTATTTTTTTAATTTTGGTTTAATGGCTAATTTAATTAATATGATATAATGCCTATATAAGGAAATTAAAAGGAAAAAAGCATGGAAAAATTAATAGGCTATAAGGTGATGACAATGGAAAATAATAACTTAGTGTCATTAGCTAAAAAAGATGTAAGATTTAAGGCTGAGATAGGAAAAGAAATGTTTATGGATGGAAAGGGTGTTTGGTTAAGCACAAATAAGGATTTTGTATTAGATTACTATTCGAACGAAAATGAAAAAAACGAAGTTTTATTAACATTGGAATTTGATAAAGACTTTATAACAAGTGGTGAATTAACATTAAATGATAGAGAGCCTGTTTTGACGGTACCTATTGTAAAAATATTGGAGATCCACAAAATAGTGGACGGTGAGTTAATTAAATATGATGAAAAAGAAAAATTAAGTGCAAATAGGAAAATTAAAAATAAAATATAATTTAAAATTAAAAAAAACACCTTAAATTATAAGGTGTTTTTTTTGGTTAATTAAAAAAGTTTTAGAACAATAATCAAGACCATTGAGATGTATCAGTGTCCCAAATGGAACCATTTCCGTCAGGATGTGATAAGTATGGCGTAGACATAAGATTAGTAGAGGAAGCACCGTCCATTGCTTCATAATGTGCCATCCACTTATCTAATCCTTTTAATGTAGCAGTAAATCCAACATATTCTTCATCGAAATCACCTCCACCTTCTGAAAATCGAGTGACAACAAAAACTTCATCTTCTTTAAATTCTTTACTTGCCTCTAATATTGATTTATCCATAAACAGCCTCTTGATATTCATTATACGCATTAATAAACACTTGGTATTCATTTTTTTCAGATTTTTTTATTTTATTAAGGGTTCCTTTGTTAATGGTGAGAGTTTCGCCTATTGAAAGTCGTATTGTCTGATGGTTTTTAATGAAGTTTTGGTTAACTGGATCATAAACAATTCCAAGATTGGTACAAGCGTTAACACAATTGATCCCATAGTCAATATAATGTAATCCTGAAATTTCAGTGAAATGAACCTTAAGATATTTACTAAGAAGATCTGTTGTGCTAGTTAAATAATCTAAAAGATCTTCATATGAATGGTTTTCGCCACTTTTAAAACCACCACAAATATCATCGTAAAGATCAAGATCTGTGCCTAATGGTGCTTGACGTGGGTCAAATGAAGAAGGAATAAGAGCGGCTAATATAATCTTTTTATCAATCTCAGTAATAAGATTATTGATTTCTGTTTTTTGTGAAGGTGTCATTTTTTTTGTTCTCAATGGTGTTATTAATGAGTGTTTATTATATCAAAATTAGAGAATAAAGCAAGTAATTTTTAAAACAAAGTGTATCTAAATAAGGATACAAAAAAAACAAAGTGTATTTAAATAAGGATACAAAAGCTAATGATGGTGCAAAATATTAACTCTTGCATCAAATGCATCTTCAAAAGTTTTAAATGAAAGAGTTTCTGTTTGATCAGAGAAATTGATTGAGAAGGAATATTTTGCATACTCTTCACCATTATAGGGAATAAAATAGTCCTCGGTAATTTTTGATATTGTTGTAATGGTTGGAAAATAAAATGTGGTGTCATTGATTGTAATAAAGTTTGGGTCTAGAATAATAGGTGTGTTTTGAGTAAGAGTGTATTTTTTAAGTAATACATTGTTGATAATATCAGGATTGCACAACGACAAAAAATTATTTACTTTTTTACTCTCAGCAATCTCAATAACTTGCTGATTATTGAGTAATAAATGTAAGTCGGAGCTATTACATAATTTTCGAATATTAATCTCAGCGATACTATCATGATGATTCTTGTTATTATCCTTAAAATCAATATTATTTGACGCAATAGCAAGTGCAGTAACTGCAGTAATAATAAAAATTAAGAGCATAATATTGAATTTAGTGTTTTTCTGCATAATGGAATGTCCCTTATTTAATAATAAAATTTATTATAATGGAATCAGTGCAAAAAGTAAACAAAAAAACCTCTTAATAAGATGTTTTTTTTGTAAAATGAAATATAATTTAAAAAAATCTCATATCCAATTAGCGATAATTGGGAAAAGATAAATAAAAAGTAATATAAAGATTTTTCTAAACATATTAATAAGCTCCGTAAATATAACCTTTATTATTTTTAACTTTAATTATTTCTGCAATACCTCTATAGCTGAAAACCCCCTCTACATAATTAGAAGATAAAAACTTTGTTAGCCTTAAGTATCCTTTTGCACCATTATGGCAATAAATATATGACCAAGAATCATGGTATTCTATTTTACAATTGCTGTAAGACATAAAATCCTCTTGATTAGCTCTAAGCATTTTAAATTCTTTAACCTTACCAGATTTAAATCCTTCAACCATTAAGTCAAAATCTAGTTCTATAGGATACGAATGTGTTATTTTAAGATCATTCTTGGCTTGAGGAGTTTCAGAGATGTTCCATCCAACAGTATCTTCGTCAATAATACTGTAAGGAATAATTTCTTTTTTATCTTCATCAGTATATTCGAAAGTATGATTAGCTAATTCAGATTCTCTTTTTTTCTTTTGGAAATCTTCAATGTATTTTCTTTTGCGTTCTTCCATAAAAGAAGCAATTTCTTTATCTTTCTTTTCTTTGTCTATCTGCTTTTGAGTATCTTTTTCTAATACTGATGGATTGGATGATTCAGTAGTGGGTTTATTTTGTTCAATATGGACAGTATCGTTGGATACTAAATTAGAATTATCTTTTTCATTAATATAATAATTGTAAAGTAAAATAGAGGATGCTCCCGCTATTAAACCTATTAATGAAGGTGTCAAAGTTTTTTTATTCAAAAAAATCTCCTTTTTCAATGAAAGTTAGTTAATAGTATGTGCTAAATAGTGGGAAAGTAAACAAAAAAAACCTCTTAATGAGATGTTTTTGTTGTAAGATTAAATATAATTAAAAAACCTCATATCCAGAGACATTAATTGCCATTTTAGCCTGTTCTTCTGAATCTGCATGTTCTGTAAAAGATAATCCATTAAAGATATACGCTTGATCACCATTATCGAAAAAAGAATCATTTATGGCTTCTCCTTCAATTGCCTCATAGTAATAGGCAAAAACGCAAAACGTATTAAAATCTTCTCCTGTGCTCTCATCAATTTCCTCCATAAAGGAATCAGAAGATTCAGTGGAGTGCTTAATTACTTCTAAGCTTCGATCTTTATTTTTAAATGTAGAGAAGAAAGATTTTACTGAATCAGGTGCTTTGGAAAGATTTAAAACATAAATTATGTCAGGATAAGAAAATAATGAACATTCTGAAAGTAAGATGTCATAACTAACCTCATTCCAATTATTTTTAGACATGAAATTAATAACTTCTTTTGGGTAGTCTTTGATTTTTTAAACTTCACGGTAAATAGCTTTTTTCATAATTTTAAAGAGATGTTCAGTCTCAAATCCTTAATTAGTATTAATGTTAGTGGGTTACATTTATAATTAAAAAAAAGGCATTAATGATATTAATGCCTTAAATTTAAAAGTACAATTATATGTAATTAAACTTCAGTTTCGTCCAAGTCTAATTCAACACTAGCATATCGAATGGTTTCAGCACCTTTATTATTTTGCTTACCTTTGATTTTTCGCATTTGTTTTAATACGATTTGTGCCGCTTCTTCGATAGTTTTGTACATTTCGTCACCTGTGTGAGAAACATGAATGTCGTTGCCAGCAATAGGTACGTGGGCTTTAACTTCTGCTTTGCCTGTTGACTGTGTTGAGTGATCAATAACTGTGACGATAATATCTTCTACTACAAAATTTTCAAAATTATCTAAAACGCTTAAGAAATGCTCGTTAATTGAAGAGTTAATCGCGTCTGTCATTGTCATGTTGATTGCTTTTGAAGTGATTTTTGTCATATGTGTCTCCTGACTGTTTATTTTACTAAACTTTGATTGTAAAGCTTAGTTCGTTTGCATGAATAGCTTCTCTATTCAATATGGCTATAATATACTAATAAAAGATAGAAATCAAGTCATATCAGTAGAAATACAGAAAAAGTAGTATAAGAAAAGCTTTTGTATTAATGGAAAATATGCTGAAAATTAGTTATTTCTAATAATTATTTTAAAACATTAATAAGTGTTAATATTAAAAACAACTAACTTTGTTGCTAATGATATTCTGAAACAAAAATCGTTCAAATACAGAATAAAAGTAAAAAACAACTACGTTAACTGGATATATTTCATCCTTAATTGCAATCTTGCTAATAAGCTCTGACTTATTTGTAAACATTTCTGTTTTTTTTGGAAATCCATTGATGAATAAAGTAAAATCTATTTTATTAAAAACGCTGGTAAGTAAAATTTCTAGATTAAAGGAGCTAGATCTCACAATAACAGAAAAAGAACGACATCGAGCATTACCATCTCTGGATTGTAAATACTCCATAGTTTTTTTAAAGTTATTTTCTTTCTTATCAATAACGAAAAATATATGTTTAAGAAAATTTTCTTCTTTAACGGAAAAGCGATTAAAAAGGAAACTAAATTCGTCCATAATTAAACTAATATCAGATACGGAAAAATCGTTTTCGTTATCCATGAGATTTTAACTCTCTATATAAGTCATCATCCATATTTTGTTTTTCATAATTACATAAAGTACAGAATGTAATGTAATTGGATAGTTCGTCTTTGCCGCCTTTGGATTTTGGAATAATATGATCCTTTGTCATAAGGACTTCCTCACCTGCTTCATTAATGGCGTAGAGGTTGAAGTGATAGCTTTCGCTTGTAGGAACGCCATGTTTGTTGAGGCTTCTCTCCTTCGCCATAAAAGAACCTTTAATGTGGCAGATATCACATGATAAAGATTGCTTAAAAACATAATAGCGATCAGACCCCATTTTCATTAAATCACCATCATAATCTTTTTTAATGGTTTTTAATTTAAAATATTTTGGGTAATCACTAGGGTTAGGAAGAAAATTGAGAATTTCTTCTGGCTTATATGTTTCTTTGCGTTCGTAAGTGTTTCCTACTGGCTTTTTTGTTTTGGTTGGCATTGTAGTAAATCCAAGTAAATAAAGTATGTTATAATTATAGAGGATTGGATCGTAAAGGTCAAAGAGTATTTTGGAAATTTAACTTTAAGAAATTGACAATTATTAAAAATATTATATATTAATTAGTAAGTGTTGAGAGTTATCAATCACCTAAAATAAATAAATGAAAATAAATAATTATAAATCAATAACTTAAAAATAGTTAAAAAAATAGGTAATTCGATTATATAGTTATAATTAATATAGTTATTTTAGTAGATAAAGGATTTTTTAAAAAACAATGCAAGGTTTACCGCATACGTGCGGCTTTGAAGGTTTCCACTTTTTCCATTTATATATATTACCTTGTTTACCGCATACGTGCGGCTTTGAAGAGAAAGAGCACCAATAATAACTTTGTCGTCTTTGTTTACCGCATACGTGCGGCTTTGAAGAATAGATAACTTACTATATAGATTATACATTGGGTTTACCGCATACGTGCGGCTTTGAAGATCTGATGCTATCGCGTTTTTATCACCTGATGCGTTTACCGCATACGTGCGGCTTTGAAGAACCTTCGTTGTCAGATATTTTAACATAATCTAGTTTACCGCATACGTGCGGCTTTGAAGTTGTTTTTTTTGGTTTATTTTAGACTATACATGGTTTACCGCATACGTGCGGCTTTGAAGTTGATCGTTTGGTCTCATATCTAAAACGTTGTCGTTTACCGCATACGTGCGGCTTTGAAGGTCAAGTTAGAATAAAGTCAATTTCTCACATCTGTTTACCGCATACGTGCGGCTTTGAAGTTTCTTTAAGTTGAAAAGTATTTATTTCAAACAGTTTACCGCATACGTGCGGCTTTGAAGAATAGATTCCTTTTTCATTAAATAGATCTTCTAGTTTACCGCATACGTGCGGCTTTGAAGTGACTCTGGAATGCCGATTCGTTACGCTCTTAAGTTTACCGCATACGTGCGGCTTTGAAGATCTTCTGTGCATTTCAACATTGATTCTTCATAGTTTACCGCATACGTGCGGCTTTGAAGTTCATCAATAATTCCAACTGTGAAATAATTGTCGTTTACCGCATACGTGCGGCTTTGAAGAACTTTACACAAGCGTAGCGCGGTGAAAGTAGGGTTTACCGCATACGTGCGGCTTTGAAGTCAATCTGATGGCACTCCTCATTCTCATTTTTTAGTTTACCGCATACGTGCGGCTTTGAAGAATTTATCACGTCCACGTTTTACGCCTTTGCCGTTTACCGCATACGTGCGGCTTTGAAGTAAAATAGATAGGTTAATGCCCTTCTTTATCTTGTTTACCGCATACGTGCGGCTTTGAAGATAAAATCCATTTTGCAAAATATCTAAATCAGCGTTTACCGCATACGTGCGGCTTTGAAGAGTATTAGCAGGCGTATAAATAATTAATTTGTCGTTTACCGCATACGTGCGGCTTTGAAGTTGCAATATGACTATAATTTATTAAAAAAAAGGTTTACCGCATACGTGCGGCTTTGAAGTATGAGTGAAGATCAATTTAGTTATTTTGATAAGTTTACCGCATACGTGCGGCTTTGAAGTCTGGTGCTGTTTTAAGAGATATAATTCAATGTGTTTACCGCATACGTGCGGCTTTGAAGAAGTGATTCTTCATCACTAAAAGTGTATGTATTGTTTACCGCATACGTGCGGCTTTGAAGAAATCCAAATCCTATAGACTCTTGAATGTCAAAGTTTACCGCATACGTGCGGCTTTGAAGTCTTATATTTAAAGCCTCCTCTTGTTATTGCTTGTTTACCGCATACGTGCGGCTTTGAAGTGAAATGAAGGTATTGGAAGAATTCTGATTATGAAACATATCTAAGTTGTGCGTTGGATTGTATTTTAATGATGGAAAGTCTTGATAAAGAAAAAAGAAGAAAATTGAAAAAAATATTTTTAATGAATTATTTAAATGGAGAATAGAGAAATGAAAACAAAAATAATAGTAGACAAAGATTGTAAACTTAAAAGACCGTTACTTGAAGAAGAAGGTAAAAGGACTGGGTATAGCATTCAGTTATTAGATATTAATAATATACTGCCTGTTAGTATCAGAATGACGCAAAATATAGTATTACACAATGTTGAAATTTTTAAAAATTTTGGCGTTTACAAAAATTTAAAGGGTGAAAGAATGCGATATTATGTTTATGAAAATAAGATTGACTTATTTGTAGAAGAATTAAAAAAACACAAATATACGCATTTGAATAAATGGGGGCTAAAATAATTATAAAAATATCTTTAAATAAAATGGTATCTCACTTAAGAATGATATCTGAAATTAAGTTTACCGCATAAGTGCGGCTTTGAAGAGTGATGTCAGCACTTGCGAATACCGCTTGGGCGTTTACCGCATACGTGCGGCTTTGAAGTTTTGTCGTAGACGAAAGCCGACACAATAACCAGTTTACCGCATAAGTGCGGATTTAAGGTTGTATTTAAAAAAAATATATAGTCGTGCAAAGGTATTTATGTAACAATTTAAATTTAAATTATTTTTATGCAATAAAAAATAAACAATAGAAAAAGTTGACTTTATGTTTTATGCTGATATAAACTAATTATATAAAAGAAGTTTTTAAGAAAAATAAATCATTGTATTGTATAAGGAAAGACAACGTAATGAAGGCAAATAAAACTCAATCACTAATAAATCACAGTAGAAAAATAGAGGATTTATCTTATAAAATACTGGATAATTTGAGTATAAATTATAATGATTTTCTTCCAGAAAAAACAATAAAAAAAATAATAAAATATGTGGCACTGTTCCATGACATAGGAAAAGTAGATCCTAATTTTCAATTATTTATTGATGATAAAGCAACGAGTGATTATTCTAGTAATGGTGTGCATTTAAGTAAAAAAGGATTTTCTTTTGAGGATTACTTTAGGCATAATGAGTTATCTTTTTTCTTAGTAAATGAGTTAGTTGAGAAAATAAATGGACTAAATGCAATTCAATTAAAAATAGTTAAAAACATAGTGCTTTGGCATCACGCTGCCCCCATAAGAAAAGAAAGTATTACGTCTTCTTTTATTAAGGGAAAGCTAAGGCCGTCAAAAGATTTATTGAAGATTAATTTTGAAAAATATATTAATGAGATGAATGAGCCAGATTTAAAATTAAGAGATTTTGAAAACATTTGGTGTTGTGATGAATACAATATGTATAAATACAAAATGTTTTACAGTGAAGACGCAAGAGATAAGACTTTAGTAGATATAAAAGACGATATTAATATAGAGGCGACAATATCATTAATTAAAACAATAATAATAACTGCTGATCGCTTAATATCATCTTTAGAGGGAAGAATTGATAATTTTGAAAATATTTTTAAAGATATTTTTAGTGAGAATTTGGAAGAAAGTAATTTATCAAAACAAATAGGATTAATGGAAAAGAATTTTTATCCAGAAAGCGCACAAAGTAAAAAGCAGAGTAGTGCTTGTAAGGAATTATTAAAATTTAAAGACAGAATATCAATATTGGATGCCCCTGCTGGTGCAGGAAAAACAAAAACTTCATTGCAGTGGGCTAAAATAAATAATGCAAAAAAAATATATTACATTGTGCCTAGGGCTATTATAGCTGAGGAACTTTTTCAAGAAATGAGAAAAGATTATTTACCTTCGCATGTAAAATATGAGCTTGTGACGGGTGATAAAAAAATAAGATGGGATGGAAAAAAAGAGGTAGAATTAGATCATGATAGTGTATTATTTAATTCAGAGATAATATTTACGACAATAGACCAAGTTATTAAGTCAGTGACTACGCATAAAAATATAACACTTTTGCTTGATTTAATGTTAAGTCATATAGTTTTTGATGAATATCATGAATATTATAAAATGTCTGGAATTGACTTATTATTTGCTGAAATAATAAGATTGAAGGGGTTAATGAAGGAGCCAAATACATTAATTATGTCAGCTACTCCGAATTATTATATGTTAGAGAATTTTTTAGGAATATATAATAAAAGAAGCAGTAATAATTCAATAGTATGTTTTGAAAGTGTAAACCAAGAAAAGTTTTTGATTGAGTATTTGCCTTATGAGGAAAATGATTTTATTACAGCTAACACTATTTTATTTGAACAAGAATGTTCTGACTTAAAATTAAAAAGAGCTGAGGTTGATAATATTGAAAAAGAAAAGAATCCGTTTTTCCAAACTCATAAAAATGATATAAAAACAATAGTTATTTCAAATACTGCAACAACTGCACAATTGTCATATATAGTGAATGGTGAGAAAGAAAAGTCATTATTAGCACATTCAAAATATAATAAGTCTGCTAAAAAAGATATATTAAGTAATATAAAAAAGGAATTTAAGTTATTAGATAGTAAGGAATGCACTGTGTTGAGGAGTGGCCCTATTGTCCAAGCATCATTAAATATAACATCAAATAAATTAATTACAGAAGCAACTACAATTGAAAATACTCTTCAGCGATTGGGTAGATTAAATCGTTTTGGTGATAAAATTGTTGGAGAATTTATTATAGCGATATCAAGTAATTTTTTTATTGTAGGAGATGATTATAAGGTCAAAGATAGTAAGGTATTTGATTTATTAGGGAAGAATAATTCTAAAAAATCAAGTATATTATGGTTAAAATTTTTACAAAAAGAATTAGGAGTAAAAGTTGGCTTAAAAACAAGTTTTAGTATAAAGGAAATGTACGATATTTATAAAGGATTTTATAGCAAGGAAGAACATTTGGAGGTATTAGGTGAAGAATTAATAGTTTCTCTTAGAGATAGTTGTAAAAATATAGATAAAAACATTGTAGACCCAATCGAATTAATAGGTAAGAAAAATATAAAAGAAAAGGTAGTTAAGTTATCAAAACATTCATTAAGATCACAAGGATTTTACACTAAGATGGCGATTTACAATATGAATGAGAATTCTATGGTATTGGATAATGAATATATGGAGGAAGTTTCAATATCAAGAAGAGATTTGCTTTTATATAATGAAGATTTTAAATTTATAAGTGATACAAAGAAGAAGCTTGATATTATTTATAAAGATATGAAGAAAAGTGAAATAAAAAGAATAAAAAAACTAAACGATCAGCAGTTTTTGAGTTTATCTAGAGATTTAAGTTGTCCAATATTTGTATCATATAGTTTGGAAGACTTAGAGAAAATGAATAAGAGTGAGCAAGATGAAGAATCTATAATTTATATAAAATCAAAAAAACAAGATGTAGGTTATATAAAAATAAAAAAATTAAAGTAAATAAAAAAAAGGAAAATAAAATGGAAAAAGTTGAAGGAATAAAAAGTGTTGATTTTTTAATAAGGGCTTCAGGAAATGGTGTTGTTAACTGGAATGGTACCACTCCAGTGCGTGGTTTGGATGGTAAGGAATTAAATAATCATATGTTGCCAAAACTAAGAGGTTATAATAATGAGACAGGTAAAATAAAAGAAGAAAATGGATATCGTTATAAAAAATTAGCAACTGAGATAAATTTTAAAGAAACCCCGCTATATGTTAGTCAGAATTGTATAAGACATCATTTATTTAAAGACCAATCAAGTGATATGCATTTTGCTTCAAAAAAAGGAAGTAATTTGGATTCAAAGTTTTTACTAATGTCAATTAGTGGTTTACTGAGAGGCTATGTTATACCAAGCACTCAATGTAAAAGAAAATCAGCATTAATAATGACTGATTTTGTTGACGAATTAGGAAATGGAAATTTTGAACAATTTGGAAATTCTGGTGAAAAAGATTCTAATTCAATTTACTCTAAAACAACGTTTGGAGAGACAAAATATAATGCTAAAGGATCTATATCAATTGAAGACTTGCAGTTTATATCATTGGATAAGAAATTTGATAGAGAATCATATGTTGTAAAAAATGAAGTAGAGGGTCATAAGTTAGCAAAAGAATTAACGGAATTTTTGAAAGAACTTGACCCATTAAGTAATAGTAAACCTTTAGCTGAATTTGGAGAATACTATAGAAAGGGAAGCATTTATAGAGAGTGTGAAAGCGGAATATTAATAAATCAAGATGGGTTAAAAATATTAATAAAAATACAGCTTGAGTTAATAGAAAACTTATCTATAAAGCAAGCAAAGGGCTGGTTGCAGGTGGAATCTTTAGAATTGGATTATAATAACTCTTCAAAAATGTTTAGACTTGAGAAAAACAAGATGGAAGTATTAGAGGATTTAGAGGACGATTTTGCGGTATACTACGTAAAGAAGGGGGAGTAACATAGCTGATATTTAATTAATTTAAATCAGATAAGTTATTTAGGAATAAAATTATGATAATAAAAATAGTATATGAGTCAAAATGGGGGAACTCATTTTTGGATGGTATCGCTGGTGAAAATAGAAATTATGCAGTGTCGTTATCTAAAATGAATAACGGAAGTAATAAGAATAATGCAAAATCAATATATAAAGAAAGGGATATTTCTATAAACACGGTGTATGGTTTGTTATATCGTTTCCTTGGCGCAAGGAAGCCATTGTTTAAAATGTTGGAAGAAATAAATAATGAAGATGTTTTAGGGAAAATAATAGACGAAGATAAAATTAGTTTTAATAATGAAATAAAGACAAAAACAGATGAATTAGTTTTTTTAAGAAGCACGATGTTGAGTAATGATCAAAATAGTTATTCAGGCATACCAGATGAGTCAATATTATTAAATAATGGTATACAAGAGATATTTAGTATTTTCGAATACAGTAGAGCAGAATTAATTAATTATATTGTTAATAACAATAAAGTGTTAAAGAAAATAAAAAATATATCAATAATTGAGTTGTCAGAAAAATTAGAAAACGCAAGAAAAGATAGTGATTTCAAGATAAATGATAAAGACCAAGTTGAATTATTAAGTAATATAAATAATTTACTATTTGGTGTTCCTTTAATTGTAGATAAATCTAACTTAATGTTGGTCGCATTCAATAAAATGTCAATTGATTTTTTTTCAAACAATACTATTAATGAAAAAGATTTGAGATTTTTATCAAGCAAAAAAACATTTGCGGGGATAAGTTTGAATGGAAATTCATTTACTTTAAAAGATTTTATGAAAAAGTTTTCAAATTCAAAAATAGTATATGGAAATCCATATAAGACAGATTTTTGGGTAGAAAATCCAAGTAATGGAAAAAACATGAAATTTAATAAAGGGTTAACAAAGCAAAACGGTGTATTAACAATTGATATTGACATTGATTATGATGAATCATTAGAATTAAAAAAGTTAATAGATTTTGCTGGTGTCCCCAGTTTTTATCTGGGGAAAAAGGGGTTTGCATATATAGATGAAATAATAATTTAAGGAATAAGAAAATGTATTATGAATATTTAATTTTTAGCGAAATAATGCCAACTAGATTAACCTTGCATTCTGTGGTTTCTCATTTTTTTGGAACGAAAGACTTAAGTAAAATAAAGTACAGAGTAGAAATGGAAGCTAATATAATAAGGATAAAAACCGATAAATTTTTAGAAGGTGATTTTGAAATAGAATTGGTTAATTTAAAAAACAAAAAATTTAAATGTAAATTATTTAAAGTTAATGAATGTAAGAATATTGATTTCAAAGAAGATTCTTATACTGTTTGTGGCATTATAGAATATGGAGTTAATTCATTAGCTCCAATAAAGGAATCAGTGAAGCGAGTGAGATGTAAGCGTTGTCCTATACATTTAGGCAAGTTTCAAGGTGGGTTAGAGAAGATTTTTAAGGAAAATATAGAAAAAAAAATGGGCGTAAAAGTAATTGAAATGACAAACACTTCATTTAATAGAATGCCTTCAGAAGAATTGCTGAAAGATAAAGTACAGTTAAATAATTTAATTTATATGAATTTGAAGGTTAAAGTTGTTAATAAAGATCTTTTTAATGAACTTCAGTATAAATCTATTTTTCAGAAAAAAAGCTATGGACTTGGAAATATAAATATTATATAAGTAAAAAGAAATTTGATTTAAATCCAAAATATAAAAAAAAGAAGTATTATGTTATGGTGGATAACTATTAAAGAATCAGCTTGCATTTTAAATAGATATATGAGGGAAAATATTGCATAAATAATATAAATAACTCTTTTATAATAATTAAATAGTAAGCTTAATTAAATAAAAATAATCATTAAATAGAGGTGGCAAAATGAATGGGCTTAGTAAATTAGAAAAAAAAGATTACACAACAGTGTTAATTATAAATAAACTTTTGAAAGAATATCCAAATAAAATTGATTTACGTCATTTAGATTTGTATGAAGATTTTTCTATTATTTATGATGATGTTGGAAAAAAGAAATTTGCTAGTTATTTTAGAGAATCTGTTAAGGGGTTGAATGAAAAAAAAATAATATCAATAAGTAATAATGATTACGAAACAAGTAAAAACAACACTTTGAGCGGCTCAGGAGAATACTCATTAGCACTCAATATAATACTAAAAGAAGCAGGGTTAGAAAAAATAGAAAAATCGAGCTTAATTAAAATTATTCCAAAAGACATTAAGAAAGGACTAGTAGATGCCGCAACAGCAACATTGATGAAAAAAGCAATAGATTATATTTTTGGTATTTAATGGATTCAAATTAATAAAAATAAGAAAGTATGATCACATTTATATGTGATTAAAAGTTAGTAAAAAATAAGATAATTACAAAATAACAGCAAATAATTTAAATAAAAAAATCCATATTTGATTAAAAATATAGATTTTTATTTTAATTATTTAATTAAGTAGTGCGTTGTAATTTTTTGGTCAAAAAACTTTTTGGTAATTGTTTTTACTCGACAAAAGCAAAGCACTTTTGTTTTTGTCATAAATGATTTTGCAGAACCAACAACCACAGATCTTGGCAAAAATATAAAATGTTCTTTTTCTTTAATCATCATAAATCCACCCTTAGTTAAATATCTATAATATGTTATAATTATATCATTATTGCTGAAAAAGTCAATATAATGTAGTCAAAGGTTAAAACTTAAAATAATTTCCTTTTTCAATTTCAGTAATACTGGTGCCTAACTCATTAAAACGATTAATGATTGTTTTTTTATCTTTATTTCCAAGTAATAACGTTGCTGAAAGTAAAGGAATATTATTGAACCAGCGATAAATCTCAAAATCAGTTTCAAGATCGGTAACAGTGAAAAAGTTTGCTTTAATTCCACTGTTATTTAATGTTTTGGCTCTAATTTTTTCAAGTTTTAAAGAAATATCATAGAAAGTAACAAAATATTGTAACTCTTTTGGTAATGATAAGCCATACTTTTGTGAAAAAAGCTCAAATATTTCTGTTTTACTTAATGATAAGTTAAGCAAATATTTTATTTTTGTATCTTCATGTAAGTATTGAATATTAGATAGTGTAAGCGCCTTTTTAACTGTTTTGGTTGCCACGACATTTTCAAAAAGATCGATAATTGGAATAGTATGTTTTTGATTTTTAGTCACTGCAACACCGTCAATAAGTGATAGAAACTCAGAATCAACAAGTAATGCATCCATATTTTTAATAAGAAATGTTTGCATTGAGCGTTTAAAATCATCGTAAAATAAGTCAAAGTAATGAATATTGTAATATGTATATAGCGTTAACTTATTCATTTTGGCTAATTGAAGTTGGCCTTTACGAAGTTCTTCAACAGTGCCAATATTATTGCTTCTTAAAGGGTTAATAAGAAGCCCATCTCGCTCAATACCTAAGTATCCTTTGGCATAAGGTGAGTGGCTAATAGTATAGGCATTAAACTCTTCTTTTGAGAAAGAGTTTGGTTTAACGACTTTCTTAAAGTAGTCGCCTAAGTCACAATCATTTTTTTTAAAGTTCGTTTTAATATCAAAAAAACAATCAACATCATCACTTTTATAATTGACGACATCCATATTTAAAATGTCTTGATATAAATCATCAAGTGGCGCTAAAAAATCATATTTACCCGTAAATCGTAAATCATCAAAAGTGACATCTTGAATTGCTGTAGTGGGTAAGTCACGCAACATAGGTAGAGTGCTATGCTCTGTCTCATTTGAATGAGTAGAGATTAAAAACTTGCTGTCAGTTTCATTGTCTTTACGTTTTTCACTACTTGAAAGAATATTGATGACGCTAATAATAATAAGTTTATTAATAAAAGGTAGTGCCTGAAAATCACTAATATTATTAAGTATTGAAAGATCTGTGCCTTGATCTGTGCTTTTATTTTTGCTAATAAGTTTGATTTCATGGTTTTTATTGGCGATATGGTTTGTGTTAATGCTATTGCCTGATAACCCTTGTCGCCCAATAACTTTGCTGTGGAAGTCAACAATTGTGATCCCATTAGATTGGAGGGATGCAAGAATAAACCCACCACCATGTTTAAATGCGTTGCCGATAGTTTTATTGTATGGGGCATTAAATAAGTAAAAACCATACTCTTTCCCTTTTAACTCAGAAAGGACTTGACTGTGGAACTTTACTTTACCAATACTTTCATTAAATTTATTAGAATAAGTTGTTAGCTCTTGATTGGAAGGAATAAAAACAATGTTTGCTTGTGAGTACTCAATAATTGATTGGGTAATAACGTATGCAATAATTTCGTCCCAGTTTTTATATTCATCAAGATTAATGATTGCTTCAAACTCTTTTTTAATTTTATTGAGTTCACTAACATGTTTTGTTAAATATTGTTGACTAAAATTGTTGTAGTTTTTTAGAAAAGACACAAAGCTATTAGACTCAATAAAGCTGCCAATTTGTAGTGACTCCGACTTTATATTGGAGTAAATATTTGAAATAATAGTATTTTTTGCAAACTCATTTTCAGCACTATCATTAAGGATTGTTTTTAATGTGCTAAATTTTGAAAGAAAGTTTGTGTCATTACTTTTAATGGCGTGTGCATTTTCCTTTTTAACAAAAAAGTCTAAGACGTCATTAATTGTGTTGTTGTTGTCCATAAAAATCTCTTTAATGATAATTTGAGTGAGTTTGAATTATAACCAAAATAGTTAGGTTAGTCAAGAAAAATAGCAAGGTAGTGTTAAGTAATTAGCTGATGATAGTCAAAAATGTCACCAGTCTTAACATTATATCTCACTATTTGTGCGTCAATGATAAAAGCAATATGATTAGCCATAATGTCAAATGATTTATTGATTTTGTCTTTATTAACGCCAAGTTCTTCAATGTGTTTTTTTATCTTAAAGGCTTCTTTGGTATTAAGAAGGCTAATAATAGGCATAAGATAGTCACTGTCTTCGTGTAGGATTTCAGTCCCACAAAACTGATTAGTCATTACATTGTAAAATATATCAGTGTTGCCTTTGGTTAGCGCCATAATAACCTGAAATAAAATAGGATCAGTGTAAAATAAATCACCTCGTTTTAAAAAAGGCTTGAAGAATGTTTTGTTAGAAATAAACTGATTTAAAAATAAAATTAATGCAGTGTTTTCAATATTTTTACTAGGTATTTCAAGTGTGTTGCATTGGCTTTTAATGCTACCTAAGATATGTGCCATTGTAAAAATTTCAAGATCATAGTTCATGGTAAATGCTCGTTAAGACTAATTACTGATATTTTAATTGAATGAAGATAAATAGTCAATATCTAATTTTTTTTAAAATAAATAAGTGCGTTTTATTTAAAAATGTTGATAAAGCGATAAAAATGTTGTAAAATAAGCAATAATATAAGAATTAGAGGTGCAAAATGTCATTAAGCTTTTTACTTGAAAAAATCCATACGGTCAATGATTTCATTGCACTGTGGGGTGAGGACTTCCCATTATTAAAAGAGTTGAAAACGACTATTCAAGATAAAGAGTGGCATGGTGAAGGTGATGTGCATATTCATACTGATTTAGTGCTTTACGAGGTGTATAATATTATTAATGACAAGTTATGTAACTTGTGTGAAGATGATAAGATTGCGCTCATTTTAGGCGCTATATTTCATGATATTTGTAAGCCACTTACGACAAAAGAAAAAGAGTTGAATGGAATTATTAGAGTGGTTGCGCCAAAGCATGAAGAGTATGGTCGAAATTATTTATTTTATAAATTAAATACAATAATTAAAAATAAAAAAATATTTAATAACGTATTAGGTATTGTAGGATTTCATCAAACACCCAAAATGTTAGTAATTAGGAACCAGCCAAAAGGTAAGTTTTTTCAACTCGCAAGACGAGTGCCATTAAAACTTATTTATCTGTTAGAAATTGCAGATATAAAAGGTAGAACCTGCCCAGACAAAGAAAATCAAATTGATTATTTAGAATTATTTAAAATATATGCCCAAGAATATAATTTATGGGACGCAAACAATGTATATAAAGATGAAAAAGCATTTATTGACTCTGAATTGACTGATTTTTCTGACTTGACTAAGCAATATGTGTTTTCTGAATATTGTCGTCAATTTGAAAAGGGAGCAATAGTTTGTCCAGAAGAAGAAATAGCAAGATCTTATCAGTATAGAAATGGTTTTCCTCACCTAATTGTGAATTGTGGTGTGTCAGGTGTGGGTAAATCTACCTATATTGAAGATAACTATAAAGAGTATAATGTAATATCATTAGATGGGTTAAGAGAAGAGTTGCTTGGTTCTAGATCAGATCACAGTCATGAGCGAAAAGTATTAGACGAAGCCAAGGCAAGATTAAAAGTATTGCTTGCTAAAAAAGAAAAAATAATTTGGGATGCAACCAGTTATCGTTCTGATTTTAGAAAGGTGCCATTGGGTTTAGGTTTTAATTATAGGGCTTTTACCGAAATTTCATTATTTAATAAGACAAGAAAGGATATATTGGCGCAAAATAAACAAAGAGATACAGATGTTACTGAAAAAATTATTGATATTCAAATGAAAAAATTTGAAGTGCCACATATTGAAGAATGTCATAACATTAAAGAAATATATGGCTTTTAAACAAAAAGTTTGGTAAAATAACATTGGTAATAAAAAAATACATCAAACGATTAATTATTTTTAAATAAAAAGAGGTTTAGATTAATGGATACAGTAACTAGCGCAGTAACCGAAAATGAAGAGATCATTAAATTAACGCCAATGGAAGAATTAATTAATGCATTTAAAGTTCTGGATGTTGAAAAAGTAAAGCAATTAACAAAATTACCAGAATTAAACTTTTTAGATGACGCTGTAATATCATCGTTGTATAATTTTGTATACAGCAAGGTTGATAGTAAAGAAGTTGAAGTTTCTGCCGCTGCAAAAACTATGGTTGAAGTTTATAAGCAGAATTCAAATGTGGTCATTTTAGAAAAAATGGAAGAATGGTCATTAGAAGAACTTGAAGTAAAGGTGAATGAGTCTGGATTGTCTCATTTATCAAGTAAATTAGTATTGAATTTAATTAAGGCTGCTGAATGTAATAAAGCATTGGTTTTGATTAATTCTGTAAACTTGCACTTGCCGTTAGAGTTAGTGGATAAGTTTAAGGCGACAGCATTATTATTGGAAAGTATTAAGGAAGATAGTCCTCTTGAAGATTTAAAAGAAAGTCTAAAAGGAAATTATGATAAAGATATTGTTAAAGAGCTTTTGTTGACTGCTCGTGATATTTCAGAATCAAAATTGCTATTATTGAAAGATGCAAAACTGTATTTACTAACGGATGTTCTGAGCGAATTAATTAGAGGTGATTTTAAAGATTTTAGTAAGTTATTTTTAGAGTCATTAAATGTATTAAGTGAAGAAGATAAACAAAATTTATTGGTAGAAGCGACATCAAAACGCAGAGAAATAGTATATGAATTAATTCAGGAACATGTAACGGAGATCCCAGATAAAGTAGCACTTAATTTATTAAATTCTGAGCAGCGTGTAGAATGGTTAAGAAAAGTGTTAAATGATCCAAAATTTGTTTGTGATTGTAAGGAGTTTATTAATTATTCTCGCAGTCAAAAGCAATTTGATTTAATTATGGAAAATCCAAAAATCAATAAATATGTGAAAGAAAATCAGTATGAAGTTAAAGTGACTGCATTTTTTAAGCATCATATGGCTAAAGCATCGGTAAAACGCAAGTTTGACGATTTTTAAAAATAAAAGTAAGTAATATGGTATAAGAGATTGTGCGTAAATTAAGTAAAAAGTCAATTGGTAAACAATTTGATTGCGAAATTTGCGCATTTTTTTGGTTATTAATTTGAGATGTATAAGGGGAAAGTATGAGTGACGAAAATAAAGGTGACTTTTTTGTGATGCTGACCACTCAAAAAGGTGATTTTACGCCTTTAATGTTATGTGAAGATATTGCAACGTCTGAAAGTGAACTCGCTAAATTTAAGACAAAAAAAGCAGCTCGTGTTGGTGCTTTAAGCTCAGTCCTTGGTGAGAAATTTGGGTATGAAATTTTTGAAATAGGAACTGGTGATAGTTAATTAAATAGGCTAATAATGTTGGTGAAAAACTTTGCAAAATAAGGAAAAATAATGAATTTAATAAATAAAGTAATAATGAGCTTATGTGTTGTAGGGACAATATTTTCTAGTCAAGTAATGGCAAAAGATATTGAACTTAAAGAAAAAAAATTAGTGATAAGATTTGAAGATAATTTAGCTCACACAAATTTAAAATATGTTGACGGAACAGAAATATCAAAGCCAGAAGATTTCAACGTAAAAGGTTTCTTAGAATTAAAAGAATTAGCTGATGATAAAATGGATGTTGTTGCTTATAAGGTAATTGATTTTACTGGTGATTTAGGTAGAGTTGATGTTCTAAAAGATGATGAATTGATAAAAGATGTAGATTATTACAAGATGGATTCCAAGACTTATGTTAAGGTTGAGCATAAGATCCTTCCTATTGAAAAAGAAAATGCTGCAAAAATAGAAATACAAAAGAACGCAGATGGCTATAGTGTATACGTTAACGAGTATGAGATTAAGTTCATCAATTATAAAGCAGAAGGGTTAGAAGTAAGTTTTAAAAACAAAATAGATTATTCATACGGTGATATGTGCTACTATTTAACATTTTGTAATGATAAATTATTATTAAATAAGGAGCAAAAAGATATTGTTAATATTGGTGATGGTGATGGTAATGACAATATAAAAGAGGTGTCTAAAAGAAGTATTTTGGTTACAAATAAGGGGTTCCCTCAAAAATTAAGTGTATTTGTAAGGATAATTGATGATGGTGTTATTATAACAAAGAGATTGATTATTGACTCTGAGACATTTGAAATTCAATTAGATGAGTAAGATTTTGGATTAAATTTTGTGAACATTAAAAGCCCTAATTAATAGGGCTTTTTGTTTTTGGAAAAACCTAATATTTAATTTAGCTTTTTCGTTTTATCTGTGCTGGTGTAATAACACATTCTTTTTGATTCTTTTTTTAGAAAATCCGCATCGGCTTTTGAAATGCTCCATACATCCGTTGCCTCACCATCAATAAATTTAATTGTTTTTTTAGAAAACAAAAAATAAGAATCCGAATCTGTCTTAATTAAATGGAAGTATGCACGATGATCACTCTCAAATGCAAATTCCTTGCATTCAACTAAGTTATCAATATTGTTAATGTTGTCTTGAATTAATAAAGAAAGTTCAGTAGGGATATTGAATTGAACTCGTTGTGTTGTGTTGTTCATAATTTGCCTAATAATGTGATTAAATAATAACTAATTATAACAACTTGTAACGTAAAATGCAAGGAAGTTAGAAAGACTTAAGTTTGTAAAAAAAATGAGGATTAATTAATAAATTATTTAAAGCCAAAGATCTTAATGTATTTTTTCGATCAGGACTGGTGTAAAAACAAAGCCGTTTCGATTGATTAAATACATCATTATTATCAACAATTAGGCAAGTCCAAGTTTCAAAAACTTCATTATTTGTGATGGACTTAATGACTTTGTTTGATATAATAAAATGAGATTTTGTTTCTGATTTAATAAAATGAATAAATGAACGAAAGTCACTTTCAAAAGCGACTTCTTTAATATATTCTACCTCTCCAATAATATCAATTTTTTTAGATAATAAAGATATTATCTCTGCAGGAGTGTTAAAGGTAAAGTCTTTGAAAAAATCTTTCAATTGAATATCCTTTTGATATAAATAATATGAATTATATCAGCATTAATAGGAGAATACAATAATAACTTATTTATATTATTAAGACTACTATATTTTGATTTATTTAAGAAATAAATTGCGATATAAGTATTAATGAGTTATAATAATGATTATATTTTGTAAAACGGAGTTAATATCATGAACTTTAAAGAACAATTATTGCAAGCACTATCAGAGGATACAGCATTTAGAGAGGAAGTGGCTTTTTTGCTGGCAGATGATTTAACTGACGCATTAATACTTGATACAAGTCATTCTTATGTAACTGTAACTAGAAATGAATGTGAACATGAAGTTGAAGTTATTACGGAAGTATCATTAATGTCAAACAATTTGCCATCAGATGAAGATAGGCTGGCGAAGTTGCGTTATGAAAAGAATAGATTAATATCAAGTGGTTATGAAAAATTGTGGAGAAAAATTAAAACAAAAAATAGAGTTAGGCGCGAGGAAACAAGAGGTATCTATACCGATTTAGTTGACTCTAAAATAGTTGAGGGTAAACCAATTAATTATATTAAATCAATTGTTGATATTATTGAGAACATACAAGATAATGTATTGAGTAATATAGATAAGGCAGAAGCCTTGCCAGATTTTTTACTAAAAATAAAATAGGTGCAATATCATGGCTAAGAAAAACATTAAATTGACAGCAGAAGAACAAGAGATTGTTAATAAGGCGAAAAATATTGAGCCAGTAAATTGTGAAGATAAAGAAGCTAATTATATTTTTGATAAATTTGCTCCTGTTGGAGATGTTACTGGTATGATTTTTTCAACTGAATATGTTCCATTAGTTAGAGGTTTTTTTTCAAAAAAATATTATTTATTAAAAATGAAGTGTGGGTCAACTGATTTGCCAAAAGCGAGAAGTGTAACTGAGTGGTGCGATCATATTTTAAAGTTTAAAAATAAGGAAGATTTTGAGAACTATTGTGCATACTGGCGATTAGTGATTAAATCTCAGAATAACGTTAGAATTACAATGCAGTAAAAATATATATTAAAAAAAACCTTACTATTTAGTAAGGTTTTTTTTGTATTATTGAATTAAAATAACAAAAGTGATTAATGGTCACAAAGATAAGGTTTATTTTAAAAATTGACAAAAAAAACAAATAAATGTATAATAGAAGATATTTTAAAAGTTAGGTGTAAAAAATGTACAAGTATTTTTCGATCAAAGAAATAAAAATTATTGAAGGCAAAGATATTGATTATATTGTAAATTTAGCTTACGCAAAAATAACAAAAAATGGACAAAATATTCGACTAGAAGGAATGTCTGAAAAACACATTATAGAGTTTAACATATCTATGAAAAACAAATTTGATAAAAAAATATCGAAACTAACCATTGATGACATTCTTTATACGCTAAATATTAGAAAATCTTTTTTTAGAAACAAAAATTTAGAAAAAATAATTAATTATGTAAAAAACCTAAACGCTAAAATTCAGTTTTCTGATAAAGTGTTATTAAATGAAGTGTCTGCTTTGTCGAGTTCAATTGAGGAAGAAAGCTTAATAATCAAGGAAATGGTTAGTAGGCAGAGAAAAATAAAAAAAGGTCTTTATGAGTTAAGAACAGTAATGCGCGAAATAGAATTGTTTGTTGATGGAAGAATGTTGTTAGATAATAGTGATGATTTTTTAATAAAACAAGTGGAAAGATTTGGTGAGGGAACTGAAAACTTAATTATGTTAAGGGAGTTAACAAATAAAATAAAAGAGCAGGACAAGAAAATAATGGAAATAATGCAAGAAAAAAGAAAGGTAATTGATAAGCTAAAAATAATCATTTAAATTAATTATGGTAAGACTGAAATAAGGTGTGAATAACCACACCCTAAAGGATGTGGCTTCTTATTGAAGCCAAATTCTTAGGACTCAAGTTGCTTCGGCTTCTTGTGGTTATTTTAATCCCACTTTTTAGTTGAAAAACTAAAATATGATATGAGTATTACCTACAAATTTTTCCAGTTTGTAGCACTATTAATCTGATATCAAGGGTAGGAAGAAATAACAACCTTCGGGTTGATTTAACGTAAATAAGAGGATAATAATGCAAAAAAACAAAAGTAATGATGGGCAATATTACGTTTATGTCCAAGACATAGATGGAACTCCGCTTATGCCGACCAAGCGTTTTCGCAAAGTGAGACTTTTATTAAAAAAAGGTGAGGCTAAAGTCGTTTCTTACGACCCATTCACCATTAAAATGCTTTATAATGTAGGAAAAGAAGTTCAAACGCTTAATTTGGGCATTGATACAGGCACGTCAAATATTGGCGTTTCCGTCACAACAAATGAAGGTAAAGAATTGCTTTCTTCTACATTTAAAACAAACACATTAAAGATAAAAGGCACTATGGAAAAACGCCTTTCTCATAGACACACAAGAACACGACTCAAACGAGAAAAGAAAAAACGTAGAGCCATTGCCAATAACACTCATTTTAAGGGTGTTAAAGAATTTATGGCCTATGGCGCAAAAACCACCACAAAATACAAAGTAATTCGTTCTTCAATTTGTCGCTTAGAAAAGAAAGTTAACGCTGGTAAATTATCAAATACCGCGCAACATTGCCTTGACAATCATATCAATGTAGTCAACAAAATAAAGAAAATATTGCCCATTAAAAACGTAGTGGTAGAATATGCTTCATTCGATCTTCATAAGTTAATTAACCCCAGTGTGAAAGGAGTTGATTATCAAAAAGGGGCGCTTTACAATGAGTTAAATCATAAATCTTATGTATTGAGTAGAGATGATCATACTTGTGTTTTGTGTAACAAAAGAAAAAAAGATAAGTTTCTTGAAGTACATCATGTTATTTATAAATCTAATGGTGGTGCAGATCATTTTAATAATATGGTGACGTTACACAGTGAATGTCATAAAAAAGTGCATAATGATGTTAAAATAGAGGAAAATCTTTTTAACATAATTAAAAAGAGAGATATTTTAAAAGAGACTCTTCAAACAAGGCAAGCCACTATTTTAAACAGTGTTATGTCACGATTTTTTCTATTTTTACATAATAATTTTGAGTATGTAGAAGAAACCTTTGGTTATGAAACAAAAGCAAAACGTTATGAATATGGGATTGATAAATCGCATAATAATGATGCATTTGTTATTTCCTTTGGGAATAATAAGCCCAAAAAATTAAGTCGTGCGGTGGAAATTGAATACGAACAATTTGCCAATAACAAGCGTGTATTCATTTATGCAACGACAAAAAGAAGGTATACCTCCATTATTGATGGTAAAAAAGTCACTGTTTATAATCGAAAAAAAGCAATGAACCAAAAAGAAGATTCTCTTGAAGAGTTCAGAGAAAAATACACTCAAAAACACGTTTCTCAACTAAAAGTATTGAAAGGTACAGTTAAGTTTCAAGATCGGTCACATTATTCGTTTGAAAAGGGAGATTTGGTTAAGCTCAATGGAAAATTAAGGGTAATTTCAGGCAATACCAATAACGGAAAGTATGTAAGATTGAAGAATGAGGGGACAACTAATTTCAGTCCTAAAGAGTTAATAATGCTTAACCCTCGCCAAAATTTCAGAAGGATTAATTGGTAACTAAGGCGCAATTTATCCCTGACCTGAAGGACAGGGTATTATTGCTAGAATTTGAGTACTAAATGATAAAAATGAAGGATAAAAAAATGTTAGATAAAATAAGTATTTTAAGTGCAAATGTAGTCAATGACATTATAGAGTACAGTGTCGATTTGGGAAGTGTGCGAGTGGCTAGAACAGGTAATAAAATTATAATGAAGATGTTTAATGAAGATAGTATCTGTCTTAATTTTGACGTGGAAAATAGTTATAAATTATGTGGTAGTGATAATTCAAGTATGAGTAAAATTATGTTCTTTATAATTATGCTTGATAAGAAAGGGTCTTTTTTTAAAAGTAAAAGTGAAAAAGTTATTATAAATTTTATAAAAAAAATAGATCAACAATTTCAAAATAAAAATAAAGAAAAGTTGTTTAATCTAATAAGTAAAATTGAACAAATGAATATAATAAGTAAAGATAAAAAAAATCTTGATGGATTAATTAAAAACCAAGAGGTTAGTTTAAAAGCAATAGATGAAGATTTTTTTGAAATAAAAAAATTTTTAAATAGTGAAGTAGAAGAAGAAGAGTCAATTTTTTTAGAAAAAATAGAATCAAATTATATTAAAAACACAAGAAGTTTAATTGGTCTTAGAAAATTAAAGTCAGACCTAGTTTTAGTGAAGTCAAAAATAGAGGAATTAAAGAAAGAACAAGATGAAATTATGAAATTAGAAATTTAAGAAAAAGTATATGTTAGGGAGGTTGATGATGGACTTTATTGAATTAGAGAAGAAGCTTGAAGATTTTGTTGTTAATAAAATGAACAAAGATGCAGCACATGATTTGGCACACATAAAAAGAGTATTGGTGACGGCAAAAAAAATGGCTACTGAGTTAAAAGCTGATTTAGCTGTTGTTATCCCTGCTTGCTGGTTGCATGATTGTGTTAATGTTGATAAATCGACTGATCAAAGAAGTTTAGGATCAAAGTTGAGTGCTGATGCTGCAATTGAATTTTTGGCTGAAATTAATTATGATAAAAAATATTATAAAGCAATTTATAATGCTATTCATGCTCATAGTTTTTCAGCAAATATTAAGACAAAAACGCTAGAAGCTGAAATAGTGCAAGACGCAGATAGGATAGATGCATTAGGTGCAATAGGAATAGCTCGTTGCCTTATGTATTCTGCTTCAAAAGGACGTCAATTGTATGTAATAGAAGATCCATTCGCTAAAAATAGAGATTTGGACGATAATAGTGCGGCAATAGATCATTTTTATACTAAATTAGAAAGTATTCATAAAACAATGAAAACTGATTTAGGCAAGAAGATTGCAAAAAAACGATGGAAATATATGGAAGGCTTTATAAATCAATTAAATGGGGAAATAAAATGAGTAAATTAATACCACTTGTATTGGCGATAATTTTAGTAGGAATGATGTTGATGTTAGGGCAGGATTTTGGAGATAAAACATTTTCTCCAAATAAAATCACTTTATCAAGTTTTGAAGTAAAAGATAATATATTGCAATTTAATGATAATAATCTAAACAGTAATTATTCTAACAAAAGCAATGGCATATCATTAAAAAATATTGTTTTTAAAAATAGTGACAAAATTGAGTTAAGTTATAATTACGACAAAGGTATTGTTATAGGTGTAAGGGAGTTGTATGTTAATGGTAATTTGGTTTGGAAAAAAGGCGACTTAAAAGAGTTGGAATTTAATTTCAATAAGCAATAAGTAACGGGGGTTATTTTGGTAAAAAAAATATTAATTAGTGAGCTTATTGGGAAAAATGCAATAACCTACAAGCAATCAGAGTTACTATATAATGCACTAATGAATAACATGAGAAAGTCTGAAAAATCAATAATTAATTTTAAAGATGTGTCTGTAGTAACAAGTTCATTTTTTAATGGATCTGTATGTCTTTTATTGAAGGATTATACTATTGAAGAAGTGAAAATAATGATATCATTCGAAGATCTTTCAGAAGATAGCAGAAATGTACTAAATATATCAATTGCAAATGCAATTGAATTTTATGAAAAAAAGGAAAAAAAAACTTGAATATTACAAAAGCAGAAGTGTTTAGTTATGATAATTGTAAAACATTTGGATATTATCTAGAAATGGACAATATTAGTGTTGAAATGCATTTAAATAAGATAAGTTTGACGGTAATTATAAAAGAAGATTTTATTTATGATAAAATTAATATTTTATTGAATATTGATGATAATTATAAGATACTAAGTAGTATAAGTGCAGTATCATTAAGAAAAATGATGTCAGTTTTATCTATGCAAAAATGCAATAAAAAATCAGCCGCAGAGACAATGGTAGTGCGTTGGGTTAGAGATATTAATATTAATATGCAGTCTGCTGAAAATCAAGGCGTGTTTGAAAAATACGTAAATAAAAACGAAAAACACCTTGATTATTTAGAGGGGGATATTTCCGAGGCTGATAAAAATCATTATAAGAATAAAATGGCAGAAAATGATGTAGAATTGATAAATCATTTAAAAACTATATTGCTTTTAAGTTAAAAAAATTAGTAAATAACAAAAAAGTCCCTTTATGAGACTTTTTTTGTATATATATTTAATTATTATTGGAGAGTAATTCAATTATTTTTTTTTGCATTTCAGAATTATGTATTCTGTTTTGATAATAATTAAGCTCTTCTGTACTGGCTAATGCAAGTAGATTACTTCCAGTTTTTTCAAATCCAATAAAGTCAGAAAACATAATAATGTCTTTGCCATAGCAGCGAGTGGAACTTAATGCTTCTGAAAGGTCAATATTTAGCTTTTTAAGTACTTCTGTAACACTTGCACTACTATTAACCGAAACAAGCTCACAAAGCGTCCTGTTTTGCTCTTGTTTGTCGCTTGATTGCGCTGAAAAAGATATAAGCGCAATAATTGCGATTAAGAATATGTTTTTTTGCATAATGAAATTTCCTATTAATTATTATTTTAAAAATTGTATTTGATTGTATTTTTTTATTAAATCTAAATTTTGAATAAACAACTCTTTTGTTTGTTCGCTTGAATCCTTATGATATTTATCAAATAAAGATTCCGCATGGGCAATTGTATCATCAATTTTCGTTTTCCATTGTTTATTAATACTTTCTGGATAACTAAGCATAAGTGGAGAATTACAAATAATAAGGTATTCTTCATTAGGGATAGCAATGTAATCAATGAGATGAAGATAATCAACACCAATGATATTGCCTAGATTATAAAGTGAGTCATTGTGCCATACGTAATCACTATTTGATAGGAGTTGATACTCTGTAAACAAAAGCTCATGTGGTTGGATGCGTTTATTAGCGTCCATTATATTGTGTTCTTCAAATAAATAATGTTTTAAAGATACTAGTTCAGCAGTGATAGTGAAAAAATCATTAAATTCTGGAACATTATTCTGTAAATTAGATAAATCAATATATGAATGATGTTCTAATTCTGATATTGTTTGATTGTAGCGTTCAATAAAATCTTTTGTTGAGAAGTCAATAAGCCCATCAGTATTAAGTTCTTCATCCGTAAAGTCCATTGTATTAATGTTATATATTTTAATATTATCTTCAACTAATGTAATGATAAGTTTATTTTGGTTATTATCTTGAATGCACAAATTATCATTAATAACAGTAAATAAATTGCGTTCTGAAAGATCTTCCTTGGTATCTTCGCTTTGTAAAATAGGATTTTCTTTATACGTGTTAAATAAATCCTTAATCATGAAGGTTGTAGTTTGAATAATTGAATTAAATTCTTTATTATAGAGGTCAATCATAATTTTAGAATCAGCTTCAGGCAATAAAGAACAAAAATTATAGAAATCAGTTTTATTAAAAGAAGAAAATGATGTAAATCGATTATAACGACTGCAAAGATAATCAATTTTATTTAATGAGTTTAAGCTTTTTTTTACGGTTATCGCTTCAATTGGTTCACTATCGAAAATGGGAAATGTGAAAGGGGTTTGGAAAACAACTTCTTCATAAAGGTATGTTAATATTGATTCTTTGCTATGAATTCCCTTAACAAAAGAAATAGACATATCCTCAATAAGATTTAAAATAAGAGAGTATTCTTTATTGTTAATAAAAAAGTGTGCAATATTAAATCGTGTTCCTGTGATAATAGAAGTGTGATTATTTAAGATGTAATTAAGCAATCTTTCTTGATTTTTTTTAAAATAAACCGAAGGTGATAATATTAAATTATTAATCATAAATGTAAGCCTTATATATTTTTATATGAAATATTATTTTAGCAAAAATAAGTTAAAAAGTCAAATAATAAGCTTACGTGCAGAAAAGTGTAAAGAACTAGAGAAGTTACGCGCAGAAAAGTGTAATTATACTAAAAGTTGTTATTGTTTTGCAAGTGTGCTATATTATATCACTATCTTACGAGATACTTAGCAATTCTAATGACTGGAGTAAATATTATGACACCTGTAGCCTTGAGATTACCATATAACTGCCTTCCTGAATTTTTTGAGATAATTAATGCTTATGGAGCGTATATCAGAGAGCGAGATTTTGTGAAAAAGGAGAATAAACAAAATAAGATTTCAACAGTATTAAGCCAAGAATTATCACTATATTTATATGATCGTTATGAAAAATATGCAAGTAACACTATTACTGAAAGCACAAAGTTAGATATTGAAGCTAAAATCAAAACTATTTTGGAAGATGAGAAGAGTGTTAGGGTAAAAAATCTTATTTCTACTCAAAAATATTATAAAAAATTAAAGCATAAATTTAAAGAGAATTATCCATCTTTAGATGAGATATTTGACTTAGAACTAAGTAACCATCAGTCTTATATGGAAAATAAAAAACGAGTTGCCTATCATAAGCATAATGAAATCCTTGCATTGTCTTCTAGATTTATTGCATTTTTTAATTATCATTTTGATGGAGGTAAAGCGCAGCGTATAGCTTATAAAGCATTTGCAAATAATATCCTTAATCGTACAGATTATTTAGGTCTTAGTAATGTTGAAATCCAATCATTGCATGATAACTTGGGGACATGGAAGAACTATGCCAATAACTATAAATTAACTTTATCTGAAATTGAGTTACTGGCGAAAGCGTTAAAGATATTTGTTGACTCCATTAATGAAGGTGATACTCAGAATATTGAACGATATATTATTAATGTTGACGATGGAAATATTTCTCTCGAAAATAAGAAGGAAATAGCGTTAAGTATTATAGTTAAAAACATTGAGAGATTTACTGAGTTACTTTCAGTTTATGAGAAAGTGTCTAATAAGTAAGTTTTGTAAATAGTTGTAAAAAAAGAGTGCAATATTGCACTCTTTTTCTTATAAATTATTTAATTTAAATTTTTATCAGAAAATTATCTTCTGGAGTAACGTTTGTAGGTAATGTAATTAGCTCACTTATATTGGAAAATATAACTAAAATAAAGTGTAATTATGCCAGAATATAGTCATCTAAAATCGATTTATCAAGAATAGGTAGCTCTATACAATGTTTTCCTTTGTTAAATAATGGATCGTCTTGGTTTATAAAACCTTTATCATCTATTAAAAAATTATCATTATAGTTATTATCAGGAGTAAATGTATTATCTTGGTTGTAAAGGTATATGGTTAGTGTATCGTATGTAAAATCTACTACAATACCTTTGCCATATTTTGTATTAAGTAACTTACCAATATGGAAAGAAGAATTTTTAAATTTAAAAGGTGTATCAATGATAGTAAATTCTTTAGAATACTCTTGCGTATAATGTTCGCAATTAATATCACCGTAAAAAGAGGTAGATTTAAACCATACAGTAATGTAATCCGCAGTCTCAGAGTATTGAGATTCAACTACAACACCTGAATGTAATTCTTTTTTGTTTTTGCGGATAAGTAGTCTTGTGCCGATTTCCATTATTTTGTTACTCAAGAGATTTAATGACTATCTTTGTAATAAACATGATATAAGTCATTAGGTAGGCTACCTGACCATATAGCTGCTGAAACTACATCTTTAATGTAAAAGTAATATTGCTTTCCAAAAACAATACTTTTTGACATCAATTCTTCACGACTAAATAAAAAATCAACTTCAACAACAGAAAAAATATCAGATTGACTAACGCAATCAAAAGGTTTATCGGCCATTAAATAACAATCAGCCATCAAAGAATCAGATAGATATTCCTTTAACCATATTTTTAATGATTCACCATCGATACAAGGAGGTGTGTCAATCTGTATTATTGTTTGCAAAAATTTTCGCCTTATTTGATAAAAAGTATTGTAAATTATACTATTAATTGGTATATAAGTCAATTTTATTAATATTATTTCTGTTTTAAAAATGACCAATTTTAACACTAATATTATATTGTTCAACCTTTTTAATAATATTGTCAATATCTTTATTGTTAATAATATTAATGGAATCAGTTGAAATTCCATGTTCAAATAAGAATTTAGTGACATGAAGTTGGTTATAATTGTAAGATAATACAATAGGATGGTTTTCTGGATCTAATTTTTTATTAATGAAAGGTAGTGCAGGTATAATAAAATTAATGTAGCCAAATTCACAAGCTCCAACATAACATTTGAAAAATGACAATAAATAAGGAGTTTTTATTAAATTGTGTCTTTTTAGCATTATTTGAAAAAACTCTGGTTCTTCAATTTCAATTTTTTTTAGATAAAATAAATGAAATAATTCTCCTGAATCAAAACAGTTTTCTTCTAAAAAAGAAAAAATTAATCCAACAAGATCAGGATCAGTAATTTTTTTATGATTTTCTATAATGGTTTTTTGAAATAAAGAGTCATCAATATTGTTAGTTTGATGGTCTAGGTATTTTTGTATATAAGATCTTAGATCCCTATCAAGAGTGATTTCCAATTAAGCATTCCTTTTTAAAATGTAGATAATTTTTGATTAATATTATATTTATAAATACTTGATAATATCATTTCTTTATGCACTAGTCCATTATTTTTATTAAAAACATTTAAAAATGCAGGTTGCGAAAGTAAGTAGGATGTTATATTTAAATGATTAGAATGGAATGATAGAGATACAGGATCAATTTCAGTAGAGATAATGTCAAAATTGTAATCGCACATATATCGAACAATATCGATGCGACCATATGTGCAGGCAGTATGAAAATAATATTCCAATGCTGTTTCAAGTTCGAAATTATCAAAAAAAATAATATTTTCAGATTTTTTTAATATAATTCTTGTTATGTCTAAATTGCCTTCTTTAATGCAGTTTAAAATAAAACTTTTATCCAACAATAGTCGTTCAGGACTCAATGAAGTTAATATATGACAGCAAATTATAAAAGAGTCTTTATATTTTATTGTTTTATTATTTTTAATAAGCCAATTTAAAAAATCCATAATTTCTTCTTTTTTGGAGTGACAACCAACAATATACATTAAATGATTTTCAATATTTGCTTTTAAAAAGCAACTTGTGCTAAAGTTATTGTTTGTATAAGGCATATTTAATTCCTTTGTTAAAAATCATGTAATTTATTTTGAATGTCATACTGTTTTATTTTTAAAAGAACATTATTTTTATCAGGAATATTTAATTTTAAAAATAATTGAAATATTTTTTCTTTTTTTATTAAAAATGAGGCAATATGTGGTTGCTGATGATCAAATGCTCTGGATATTTGATTTACGTGAATACTTGTTGTTTCTTTATACGTGTTGTAAATAAAATCAACAATACTAATGTGACCAAATCTACAGGCCGTGACAAAATAATGATTAACCCTAGTATGTTTATTAAAAACGTCAAGGAATCCTTTTTCATTTTCGTATTTTTCAAATATTAAGATAACAATATTTAATTCACCAATCTCGATATATGTGTCAAGAAACCCAGTAGATAATTTAGAAGGAGAAATATTGCTAGATGAGAGAATTTTGTGACATATATCGTAGCTTTTTTTATATTTAATTCTATTATGGTTTTTAGAGAGCCACTCTAAAAAAAAGACTTGCTCATCACTACTCAATCCATTATTAAGAAAGCATTTAAGGTGGGTTTCAATATTTTTCTTTGAAAAACTTTTTGCATTAAATGGAAGTTCTAATTTTAATTCATCCGTTGTATACCTCATATAATCTAATCCTAAACTTAACAATACGTTGAAGCAACACGAACTTTTTTTATTTCAGTTTCGTCAGTGATGACTACAACAGGTTTACCATTAAATTCCCTAAGATCAAAATCTAACCGTAATTCAGGGGAGTCAGCAAAATAACCAGCACTATTGACAGTATAAAGAAATTTAGGAATTTCATTATCTTTATGGAACAATCCAATATTATTAATTGAAAAATAGGCGTTTTCAACGGAAACAATATCCTTGACTCTCAAAACAACATTGGAAATAAAAGAAAATGTTAATCCACTAAAAGGAGTCCCTTTAGCAGAAATATTGGGTGTCATTACCTTATTTATATTACTTTTGGTCATTTAAAATCCTTAGTGTTAGTAATTAATAGCATCTTATTATATAGGTACTTTAAGTTAAAGTCAAAAATAAGTTTTATCGGAACGACAGCCTTCTTTAATTGTGAATATATTTGATGTTAAAATTCTTGTATTTTTTTAGACAAATCTAATAAATTAATTGCTGTAGTAATATCTTTTTTATATTGAAAAAATTTATTATAAAATAAATCTTGTGTAACTTTGTATTGTAAAAGAAGTTGACAAATATTTATATGGTTATTTAAAAACGCAGTTGATAATGGATTGTCATCAATGCGGAATTGAGTAATTTTTTTGCTTTCCATTAGCACTCTAACAATATCGATATGCCCATTTTTAGAAGCCTCAATAATAGCTTGATTATTAACGGCCATAACTCCTGTGCCTTTAAATTCTAATAAATAAGAAACTGCATTTAACCATCCACAACTGGCACTTTCTCTAAATAATAAATCATCTAAAAATACAGGATTAATATTGCTTTGCTTAATAAGTAAAATAAGCAGTAATTCTGGATCAATTTTACTAAAATTTTTTCGTTGAGCTATAATATCAATAAGCAATACTTTTAATGATGGTTTATTTTTGCCTTCAGCAGGTTTGTAATTTAAAAAATCATTAATAAAAGTAGGTATATCATCAATATAAAGTGCTGAGTGTATATTCATATTAAAACCCCGAAACATTAAGTTGAGTGTTATGTATACTGATTGCATTCAAAGCCTTATTTTGCTCTTCTAATGGCATTTGTGCTAGTAAAGATTTAATATCTTCACGCTGATATAGTAAGTGGCAAATATCATTTCGATGATTTAAGTACGCAACCTTAAGAGGGTTAAAATTAAATATAGCAGGAAACATTAAATTGTGTGAGAGTAATAATTCAACAAGAGTAGTGTTACCATTAGCACAAGCAGTAAGTAATGCAAAGTTATTATTAAGGCTTGGATCAACACCCTTATATTTAAGAAGATATGATGCTGAATTATTTAAATTGTGCATTACAAGAGATTGAAAAATAATATTATTTTCCTTTATAGTGAGTGACTTTGTAGACTTTAGGATATCAACTAATATATTATCAAAAGAAGTAAAACTGTGATATTGAGAAATAAATAAAATTATGGATGAAAAAATATCATCATCAAATTTATTGTTAATAAATAATGAATGAATGAGGGATATCGGCTTTAAAGGATTTTCTTTAAAAATAGTTAACATAAAATTGCCATAGTGAAAATAATTAAGTCATTATACTATGTTTATGTTTTAAAAACAATTGATTTTTATTTTATTAATCACTGTGTTCTTTATATCATCCATTATTTTATTGTCATTTTTAAGCTTCAAAATAAAGTCGTTATCAAATATTGGATCAAAAAAGCCACTAAATATAAAATTAAATAAAATGTTTTTTTCTATATGAGTATAAGTAATAATTTTATTAAAAAGACCATTAAATATAAATAATAAATCATTTTTTGAGTAACTAAGTTTATTAAATAAATTATTTTTTTCATCGTGTAAAATAAAATGATAAGCAGTGGAAAGTTTATTATTTTGATTAATATATTGTAAATATTTTGGTTCCTTAAGAATAATTTCTTTAAGTAGAGTTAAATTATAAGAGAATGCTACATTAATATTAATGCTAATGTTTTCTTCTGTTTCTTGATCAAGTTTAAGAATAATTTCTTTTGGATCAGAATTAGCTTCGATGTGGACGATAGACTCTGTAAGCTTGGTAAGCCTAATGTAAAAGTAAAAGCTTTTTTCAATAAATGAATTATTTTCAATGTAATCTAAAAAATGTATATGAAGTCTGCTAATAACAGCCCTTGATGAAGGGATAGGGTATTCAGTTATTAGTTGTTCTTCACCATCGTGCATTCCGTAATATCGAGTTAAGTTTTTATTATAATGGTGTATTCTCCTGTATTTAGTTCTAGGTTGACTGTCATTAAACTCAAAACAAAGCGTGTTAATGTCAAACCCCATATTTTTTAAAATTTTTAAATTTTTCTCAAAAAATAGAATAGTATCCCTTTGAAAGGAAAGTGGAATGCCAGAAAAATTGGCAATAATTTTATTTTCATAACGAATACTTGCAGAAATAGACATTTTAAAACTCCGTTAATTAAAAACGATTAATATTTGCTATTAAATTGGATACTTTATATCCTTTAATTGTGGTTTCAATCGCATCGTAAAAGTAATCTGAGTTTTCCATATCAAAATAATGTAGTATATTTTCTGAGAAATTATTTTTAAGTGAAATAAGTTCTTTTTGACTAAATGTTCTAAATTCATTAAATGCGAAAATCCCAAAAATTTGTTGCAAATAAGTTACCTTATTAAAGCATTTATGTCGCATAATATTTGTGACAGGGATTTTTTTAATTAGATTAAGTATGAGGAAATCCGATGGTGTTAATTCTCCCTCAAAATAATATTGAAGCCTATATGCAGAGGGATGTAAGTTGGCGTTGAGAGCAGTAAAAATAAAGGCTCCACCAATGAGAATTGATTTAAAAAAATATATGGCATACATAAATGAGAACAAAAATGGGGTGATAGATAATGCAATAAATGCTGGAAGGTAAGAGATCCGCAACGTATGAGAATCAATAGAAAAATAACAGAGTGCAGAACAAAAAAACATTGCAATGCTTAATAGGATTAGCTTGTTGAAGCTGCGTAGTAGTTGCTGAGATTTGTCTTTATCACCAATAAGGACAGTTAGTAGTTTTGTGTTAATGTATGAAAATGGCATTAGTTTAAGAAACATTATGAGCCTCGATTAATCAATTTTTAGATAACAATATTATATCACAAAGTAAACGTTAGGGATATTTTTAATTAAGAATAATGCTCTTTAATTTAAAATTAATAATTTTGCTTAAAATAATGATGAAATACTGAAATTATTGCTTTTTTATTTTTCTAATTATGGTAAATTATAGAGAAATTAATTAAGTAAAATAAAAGAGCAAAATTCACTCTTTTATTTTTCTTGCTAATTAATTACTTATCTTGATGGTAGTGTCTTATGGCGTGTTCTGTTTGTCTTGCTTCACTAAATGAGTCAACTTTTTTAAGGTATCCAATAACTCGTGTAGCATGTGAAATATTAGTGCTTTTACAGCAAACGCACTGAGATAATGTTTTTTTGTGAATGTGTCCACAATCATTGCAAACAGTAACCTTAACATTGATGCAGAAGTAGTTACAGCCTTCTTTTGCTGATGCATTAAAAAGTTTAAGATACTGCTCTTTTGATAGGTAATCGTCAAGATTTAAATGTAATGCAGAACCACCATCTAAGTAACGTGTAACTTGTTCGCCATGAACAACAAATTTATCACCAACATGGCATTCTTCATCTTCTACTGCATAAAAGTAAGAATTATAGCAATCTCTTTTTGTGATAAGGCCATCTGCTTTATCCCATTTTGCATTTTTGACACCTAAGTTTTCTGCTGGAACAAATTCCGTATTAAACATATATCCAGTTTCAAGTCTTTTGGCTTTGTTTTTATCATATATGATTTTCAATAATTTTGAGCAAAACTCTTTGTATTCTGGATTGTTTCCTGCTGTGAGTCCTTTAAACTCTGCTGCCTCAACTAAGCCGTTAATCCCAAGTGTTAAATACTGCTTATCAAGTGTAATAAATCCAGCATCGTAGACGGTAAGCATTTTGGCTTCTTTAAATTCATCCATGATTTTACGGTATGCAATTTGATATTTATGGATTTTATCAACTTGCTCACCTAAATCAATATTTTTTTGTATAATACGGTTCATGTTCATTGTGATAACATTAATACTACCAGTGGCAACACCGCCTGCACCTAAACTGTAAGAGAACTCATTATCATTAAGTTCATTTCTAAGTCTACAGCAGCTTGCAAGGCTATCAACACTATCACTTTGATAGATGAAGAAACTATTGCCTTCTGAAAGTTCTATTGCACAAAAATTAGCAAATTCTTTGTTTACAGCCCCATGTTCTTTATCAACAAGCATAGCTGCAGTAATAACTGGGAAGGTAAGGAGGCTTCTCTCTCTCTCTTTGTTGATCCACTTCATGAACATTTTTTGAAGTTGATTGATTGAGTCCCATTCTGGTTTAGTAAAATGTTCATCAGGGAATACAAAGTCGCCAAACATACCATTGAAGTATTCTTCATCATAAATAGTGATATTCCAGAAAACAGATTGATAACCACGAGCTGCTGCTGGTTGATTGATTGAGTAAACAACACTTTCAAAGAATGCTTGGATGGTTTCTTTGTGTTCTGTATGATAATCATCGCCAAAAGATTTTTTTGCAAAATAATCAAAATACATTAAAAATTCAACAGTTGCGACAGCTCCTGCAAATTGTGATGCAACTGCGAAAATTAAATTAATAAAAGATCCACAGAAACTGGCTAAATGTTTAGGTGCCTTTGATTCTCCTCCTAATTTTGTAAGACCATCGTGTAAGAATGGATACATATTAATGCTTACGCAGTATGGCTTGAGTGAGGTTTCGTCATGTACATAAATTTCATGAGATTCAATTTGACGAATATATTCAAGAGCAAGATCTTTGCCATAAAGTTCTTCAATTTTATTGCTAACCATTGTTCTGTTTACACCAATCATTATATCTTTTGGTAATTCATATTCCATTGTTGCTATATTTTTAGTTACAACGTTTGCATTAGCATCAAATTTTGATGATGATGCAGCATTTTGTCCTTTCATATAATCTTTAATAAATGCCATTTTTTCATTAATAAATTCTTGCTTGTATTTTTTTAACATATTTTTTCCTTTTTTTTGTTTTAAGTTTGTTTATGATTTAATGAATAAGAAGGTGATATCTTTTTTGTTTTTTAAATCAATAAATTTTTGATTAGTTGTTTTTGAGTTTAATCCACCAAGATCAGTAATCCACCGACCTGTTTTAATGAAGTCTAATTGTTGTAATATAGAAGGATGAACTCTGTTAAGTCCAGTGTATAGGCAGGTTTTAAGATTGAATGACTTCACTATTTTTAATAGTTTAACTAAGCGTTCCTTCTCCCATTCACCACCAAGAAAACATACAGTAGAAATAATTGACTGATATTTTAGAATTAATTCCACTAAATGATTATTAGTTAGCTCAGTCCCTTTATCAGTCCAAGTATGAGAGGAATGACAACCTTCACAGGCTAAACTACACCCTGTAATTAATATTGTTAATGATATTTCATTAGGGACTTCACTGAATGTAACTCTTACTGTTTCATATTTCATATTTTATGCTTAAACCTATATATTGTTGCTATAATCTAATTATAGCACTATATATAGATTTTAAAATAATAATAATAGACAATATAGCAATTTTATGATCTAGATCAAAGAAAGTATTTTGATATAATAATGTATAATGAAAAAAATATTGTAAAATTAAAAACTTATTAAAAACTTATTAAAAAGTATTTAAAAATCATTAATCTTATTTGATAAAAGTTTTGTTCTAAGTGACGGTATTGAGTTAATAAAATTAATATATTCTGCTGGTGAAAGTAAATAGAATGAATCAGGATTAATAAAGTGATTGTTAATGAAGCTGAGTTCTTCATTGTTGAAATTATATTGGTTTGTTATGAGATATTGCTGGTATATAAGTAAGTAAATGTCAAGAGTTGCTGGCTTTAACGAAAAAATACAAGAATAAAGATCTTTTACTGGCATATTTTTTGATAGAATAGATGAGAGTTCAAAAGAAATCTCATTTCTAGTATAGCAAATTTCTTTGGAATGCTTTGATGCTACTTTTTTAAAAAAAACTCTATAAATATAGTGTGGAATGAAAAAAGTTAAAAAGAAGGTTTTCTTTGAACGTAATGCAATGATACATTCGGTTAACTCATTTAGGGAGTTGAGTTGGTTTTTAGGAAATTTAATAACAAAAAAACAAATGGATATTATATTTAAAGTGACTATATTGAGTATGAAATGTGAATAGGAAGTATTTAAATAAATAAAAATCAAGTTAATGAAAAAAGTAATGGATATTGTTAATATAATATGGGTAATTAAACACATGAATTTAAAGTTAATAAAGTTATTGTCGGCTAAAAAAAGAAGGCACTCTTGTTTGTTTATAAATTTTGTCATATAAGATTTACCTGAATTTATTTAAAAGAGTGATTGCATTATTGAAGTAATTAAAATCTTTAAGCAATGAAATTTTGCTATAATTAATCAACTTCATAATATTAAGGAGTAATGCATTCACTCATAGTAGTTGGCTTAATAAAAATGTTTGGGATATTATAGCACTTAATGTAAATAAGTAAAGGTGTTAATTGAGTGAAATGGTGGGTGTGGAGGGATTCGAACCCACGACCTTCAGGTTAAAAGCCTGTTGCTCTACCAACTGAGCTACACATCCAAAAAAAATAAAACTGGTAGGCGCGGTGAGGTTCGAACTCACGACCAACTGGTTAAAAGCCAGATGCTCTACCAACTGAGCTACACGCCTAAAATAAAACTGGTGGATGCGGTGGGGGTCGAACCCACGACCTTCAGGTTAAAAGCCTGTTGCTCTACCAACTGAGCTACACATCCAAAAAAAATAAAACTGGTAGGCGCGGTGAGGTTCGAACTCACGACCAACTGGTTAAAAGCCAGATGCTCTACCAACTGAGCTACACGCCTAAAATAAAACTGGTGGATGCGGTGGGGGTCGAACCCACGACCTTCAGGTTAAAAGCCTGTTGCTCTACCAACTGAGCTACACATCCAAAAAAATAAAACTGGTAGGCGTGGTGAGGTTCGAACTCACGACCAACTGGTTAAAAGCCAGATGCTCTACCAACTGAGCTACACGCCTAAAATAAAAAACCCAAAGAAATATATATTCCTTTGGGCTAAACAAAACACCTAAAGGCTACTTATTCGTAGCCTTTATATAGACTACTTTTTATGGTTTCTTTGATTTTTTAGATTTAAAAGTTTTCATTATATAGTTTCCTTAAATTTTGATTTAATTTTATTAAAATTGGTTGGGGTAGTAGGATTCGAACCTACGACTATTAAGCACTTTAACCGCCCAAGCTCTACCCCAAATTGTGTTACATTAAAACTGGCGGGGAAGGTAGGATTTGAACCTACGACCTATCGGTTAACAGCCGACTGCTCTACCACTGAGCTACATCCCCAAATTGTGTTACATTAAAACTGGCGGGGAAGGTAGGATTTGAACCTACGACCTATCGGTTAACAGCCGACTGCTCTACCACTGAGCTACATCCCCAAATTGTGTTACATTGAAACTGGCGGGGAAGGTAGGATTTGAACCTACGACCTATCGGTTAACAGCCGACTGCTCTACCACTGAGCTACATCCCCAAATTATATTACATTAAAACTGGCGGGGAAGGTAGGGCTTGAACCTACGACCTATCGACATATCACCGAGTGCTCTACCACTGAGCTACATCCCCAAATTATATTACATTAAAACTGGCGGGGAAGGTAGGGCTTGAACCTACGACCTATCGACATATCACCGAGTGCTCTACCACTGAGCTACATCCCCAAATTGTATTACATTAAAACTGGCGGGGAAGGTAGGACTTGAACCTACGACCTATCGGTTAACAGCCGACTGCTCTACCACTGAGCTACATCCCCAAATTATATTACATTAAAACTGGCGGGGAAGGTAGGGCTTGAACCTACGACCTATCGACATATCACCGAGTGCTCTACCACTGAGCTACATCCCCAAATTATATTACATTAAAACTGGCGGGGAAGGTAGGGCTTGAACCTACGACCTATCGACATATCACCGAGTGCTCTACCACTGAGCTACATCCCCAAATTGTATTACATTAAAACTGGCGGGGAAGGTAGGACTTGAACCTACGACCTATCGGTTAACAGCCGACTGCTCTACCACTGAGCTACATCCCCAAAATATAAAAAAACCCAAAAACTTTATTAATTAGTCTTTGGGTTGATAACAAAGACTGCGATTTCGTTTCGCAGTCAAAAAAGAAACTGCGCTAAATATTTAAATTTCGTTTATTATTCTTATTAAGTGTTTTCATTTTTTTAGTTACCTTATATGTTTGTTGTCTTGCTTTATGTTTTACATTATTACACGTTAATTTAAGTCTGTCAAGCTTTTTTTAAAAATATTTTCAATTAATTCAAACACTTAAAAAAAATAAAAGAGTAGTGTCGATAATTAAAACGCAATAAAAAACCTCTTAAAATTTCTTCCAAGAGGTTTAGAGTAAACGACTTGGAAGTTTTGGCTCCCAAGTATTGTTTTTTTATTTTACAAAAGACAATAGGAAGTCATAACAATATTTTTATTGTTATTTATCTTATTATTTTTTGAAAAACTAAATGACATAATGTTACCCTTATTTATTAAACTTAACTATATTATATATGACGAAAAAAATAAAGTCAACACAAAAAAACTAATTAATTAAAATCCGATAGATTTTTTTTACCAAAAATTACGAATTCTACATTACTGATAATGCTTGGTAACAGATTTTTTAAATTTGACTTAACAATAAGTGTGAAAAGTGCGCGTTGCTCATTTGAAACATCCATTAATGAAATTAAAGCATCATCCATCCGACTATGATCTTTTTCTTCATGATGATTATTAACATAATTAAGTGAGGTTAATAATCGAAGCCAATTAATCTGCTCATTACGATAAGAAGCATGAGAAAACACAGTACGAACAACTTGATTAATTTCAGTGTTTTTATTTAACATTAGTTTTTATTCCTTTTGTAAAGCGAAGAAAGAAAATAGAGTAAAGTAATTAAGTTATTTAAAAATAGAAAAATTGAATTTTTCTGCAAGAATGCGCAATATAAATTTAAACTTATATAAGAATAAAGCTGGAAGTGAAAATGGAATAATAAAAGCTAATATACCTAAAATAAATGATATAGTTCCTGTAATATCATCACTAATTATAAAGTATTTAAAAACATTGGCTATTAATGTATTACTAACAGTGCTAAGTAAAGTGCCTAAATAAAAAGAAATTAGACAGCTTGCGGAAAATCCAATGATGGAAATAAAGTAAACCATTGAATATTCTTTTACTTTAATAAAAAGTTCTGGCTTAATTTTTGATAATGCTAAAAGGCATAAACTTATTGATATAAAGAGAACGGTAAGAAATTTAATAATCATCAGTTTTTTCCTATTACGCCTTAGAAGAATCTTGGATGTGACTCTTTTTATTGTCAATATTTTTTCGCTTTTTATCTTGAAAAACGGCACTTTTAAAATTATGAACAAGATCGTAGGCAATAGAGTTTCTTGCAGAACCTTTTATTTTTTCTGCTTTTGCCAATTCTTCTTTATTAAAAACCTTAGTTTTAGACATTTTTTTACTCTTTTTTTAATGGTGTTGTTGAATTAAAATAATTATACCATTAAATAAGGTAAGAGTATAGTGTTGTATTAGATATTATTTTTGGATTGCTCTTCAATCTCTTTCATATATTCCCAAATAGATATTACATCGCGGGAAAATAAATCTGAACTATCAAAAAAAATAACTCTTGATTGTATTTCATTAAATGTGTAAAAATTTTGAGTAGTAGGGTTAATTTCTCTAACAATTAAAGAAAAAGCACCAGTAAGAAAAGAAGAACCAAGTCCATAATCGCAATCTAAATCAATAGATATCATTTCTTTTGTGCAATTAAGCTTTGGAAGAAAGATGTTATTTAAAAAAAAGTAACCTGAGTTTTTGCCATCATTTTTTTCCATTCCAAAGGGCGTCTTTGAAAAATCATTTGTTAGGCTAATGTGGATCACAATAATACTCCAAATTAAAATGGCTATTAAAAAAATAGCCACAAAATATTAATTATTGAACAATGGGTAAAATAAAGTCAAGAGTTTGCATATCTTCTGTCAACGTGTGAATAGTGACTTTATCTCGAAGGAAATCAATAACAGGTTCTGTCTTTTTAGTGTATTGAGATAGTCGAGTTTTAAGTGTTTCTGCATTGTCATCTACCCGTTGAGAGACTTCACCACCACAACTATCACAAACACCGTCTATTTTAGGTTGTAATGTGGTTTTATTATATGAGTCACCACAGACTTTACAACAAAGTCGATTAGATACTCGCTTAATAATGGCACTATCTGGCATATTAAGATAAAGGACGACAATGTTATTAAGATCAGATCTTAAAGAAAGTAATAGCTCTGCTTGACTTACTGAACGAGGGAAACCATCAAAAACAATATGGTTGTCTTTGAGCGATTCAATTTTGCTTTTCATCATACCATTCATGATGTGACTGCTAATTAGTTCTCCTGTTTTTAGGGCGTGAGTCGCCTCTTTATAATAGGGCGCAGATTCTGTTGTTGAATTCTCTCTAAGGACATTGCTTCCACTAATATGAGCGTATTTTTCATTAAGTAAGAGCTTTGCTAATGTTCCTTTTCCGCTGCAAGGTTTACCAATTAAAATAATGTCTTTCATAAATAATACATCCTAAGTAAGTTGAGTGGTAATTATACCGAAAATTAAAGTAAATAACAACATTAAATTATTAATATTAATGTTTAATCGAAGTAAGATCTGGAGCCAAGCTAGATTAGTATGAAAAGTCCATTATTTTTTGCTGCACTTGCAATTTTTTTAATGAATGATGGTCTGGAAAGTAAATTTTTCCTAATAAATAAGTAAAGTCAATACTTGTTTGAATAATATAGAGATCACAATAATAAGGACTAATGACTGTGCCAAAATTACGACCAACACCAACAGTGGAAAGGACATTAGATAGTCGGAATTGTAAAGAAAACATTTCTTTAGAACTAATTTGATTTAGTTGTGCTGATTGTCGAATAAGTTTTTTAAATTCTTTTGAGATCAAAAGTGTTTTAAGTTGCTATTAATTTTTTCCTTTAAAAACACCTTATGCTTTGGAAAGTATCGTTTACTTATATAATATGTTAGATCAATACTCATATTAATAATGTGGAAGTCACAAAGGTAAGTGTTTTGCACTTTACCAAAATTGCAACCGCGACCAATAGTGGATAAAATATCTGAAAATCTCTGTTGGAGATCTGTCATTTCGATTATTGTTATTTGTTTTAGATTTAATGATTTTTTGAGAAATTTTCTAAAATCTTTTGAAATTTTCCATCGTTCTTTGTTCCCTCCTCCATTTTGGTAAAAATCATAAATTATTTGACTAAAGAGTTTGAAGGCTTGAAACAGTGGATGCTCATCATTATTTGAGAATATTTTTGGATGAACAGTCTCATCTAAAAGTAAGTCATATAACTCATTTAACTCACCTTTACCATCATTGATCTTATAGGTATTAATTATGTCAAGTAAATTTGATTGATAATTAGGTACCGAAAAAATATGTTTAGTAAAAATATATTGATGACTCATAATTATATCCATTTGTATTTAAATGAATCATTATTATAGTTTATTTACTAGATAAAGTCAATTATTTAACGAGTTATTTTACACATATGAACTTCGTTTTTTGATTGAAAATACTCAACATTTTTAATATATTTTTTTTCAATAAGCTCATTGTTTGCCTTTTTTATTTCTTGATTTAGGTGCTTAGGTTGCATATTGTTTTTTCCAAGTCTGTAGCCTAATTTGTTCATTGAAAAATTAACAGATTCTTGATTAATAAATTTGAATGTTTCATAAAATAAAAATAATGCACGAGCATATTGAGATTTAATACTGCTAAATATTTCAAGATTTAAGACTTCATAATCCAGAGTTTGTTCCGCATTAAATAAATCATCTGAGATTTCTATTTGAAATATTTTTGCTTTAACATTCCATTCAACTCGATTAATGAGATTAGAATAAATTTTGTGAGACACTTCGCCTTCTTCATTAAATTTTTCAATTTGAAAGAAACAACTCATCATTTTTTTTATACGATCATCAATATCTTTTTTATTGCTTTTTCTATTTTGAATGCCAAGGCTTTTAATAATTTCATACTCAGTTAACTCAAACTTTTTAGAACCAGTAATTTGTTTTTTTCTCATAATAATGTGAAATAAAGGGTAGTCACGTTGAAGATCAAGTTTCCAACCAGAAAAAGAAATTCGTTCACTTTTACTTCTGGAAAGTTCGAAGTCAAACATTTCTTTTGTTTTGCTCATTTTTCTTTCAACTGGTGAAAATATAGGTGTCGCAGCTAATGATGACGGAATGAGAGCTTCCCCTTTAAAAAGATAATTATGTTTTATATTTTTGTTGTTTACGATATTTTCCATTATTATATATCCAGTTTTTTATAGTAGAAATGAAACATTATCACAAAAAAAGCAAATGTCATTAGCGTGTCAAGAAAAAATAAAAAAATAATAGTGTTTTTAGTCCGACCTAAAACAATGGTGTTTTTAGGCTTACCTAAATAATGGGTATTTTTATGTCTAAAAATAGGATTATAATGATTAAAAACTTATAAAAATAATAGTGTTTATAGACCGACCTTATAGTGTTTATAGACCTACCACATAGTGTTTATAGACCTACCACATAGTGTTTATAGACCTACCCATCTTAAATATAGGCTTAGTGCTGCGTGGGTTTCAAAATGTCTAACTGATCTATAACTGATCTTTAACTGACTTTTAACTCGTAAGGTTTAATTATTTTTTTTATGTTTTTTTCGCTTCGCTCTCTGATTAAAAGATTATTTAGTTTTTGTGTTTTTGAAGTCTTATTTTATTTTTTTAAACATAAAATTTAATGGTAGGTCTATAATCACTATTTTTAGCAACAATTATCATTTACAACAGTAACTTATAGCTAAAATATGCAATAAATGATTGAGTTTTTTGTTGAGATAAAAAAAATAGTAAAATTAAGTTATTATAAAGTGACGATGCGGCAATGACTCAGACTTGTGGTGTATTGGGTGTTAAATTGTGTTTTAATGTGTGTTTTTGAGATAATAATGTAAGTGTTGTGCTTATTTAAAAATAATTATTCCATAACATTTATAGTTTCTGGTATTTCATAACCGTTTCGTTTGAAAAAATCATGATGGAGTTTTCTTGTGAAATCTCTTTCAGCTTCAAAGGTTGTTATGTTCTCAACAATAATTAAGGTTTGTATACATCCAATCCACACCCCAATTTTATAGTGGTTCCATTTAGATTGATTTTTAGTCAATACTTCTAGCATTTTTACTATACGAACCTTGCTGTCATTATTTGATAATTTTGTTGCCATAAGGCCATAACGTTCGGATAATTTAGGTAACAAAATATGCATTTATTTCACCTTATTATTCAGTTTTACTTATTTTTTTTAATAAAAATTATTTTAAAAACATCTGCCTTTTTAATAAAACTATAAAAAAAGCAGAGTATTTTTTTACATTGTTAATACTTTACTAGGCATTATTTATAAGATTTTCAAATTCATCATTAGATAATTTACTTAATATATCTATTGTTTCAAAAATATCTATACCAATATTTAAATTGGAGTCGCTGATAGAAACAAGTTTGCTTAAAATATGATGGTTACGCTGAAAATCATTAAGTAAATTAAGATCTTTCATCTCTAAAAGAATATGAGATTGCAAAGCAAGATTGAGTATCTGAGGGTTAAAATTAGGTTCATTGTACATTTCAAAGAATGCATCTTTGTGCAATAGGTGATAATTCTTCATTTTTAGTATATAAGTAATAGAGAAAATTAAAAATTCTTCATCTTCTTCTTTTGTAAGTTTATCATTAATAAGGATAAGATTTTTTTTTAAATCATAAAAAATGTAAAAATCTTGATCATTGTTTGTTGAGAACCCATTTAAAGTTAGCTTATTATACACTATATTTTTCCTTAGTAGTTAAATTTAATTGGCAGTAATAGTGCATTCTACATCGTCAGATGTAATTTGATAATCAAAATCAAATTTATGGCCGAGTAGATTTAGCATAATTATGCATTTATCAATTGAGAAATTTTCAGTTTTACCGTTTTTAATATTGGAAATACGTGGTTGAGAAACACCAAGAACCTCAGCAGCATCTTCTTGTTTTAAATCACGACTAAGAATTAGCTCCCATATTGCTTCAAGCATATTTTTTTTCATATTGGTTATTTGTTCAAATTGATCTTTAAATACAATTTTTGATGTTGAAGTTTTCATATAAGCCTTTAATTTATTAAGTAGAACTTATTATACAATAATTAATATAAAAATGGAAGTTATTTTTTTAAGCAATTAAGTAAAAAAACATTGGAATATAAGTCAAAATACATTAATATATATTAAATATTTAGTGCTATTACTAACGACCTTCTAAGAGAGGAATATATAATGCAGGCTGTCAGCGTACTTTTTAATAATGGCGGGAAAACATTTCAAAGTGACGATTATATTAATTATAATATAACTTCTTTAATTCACAATTTAGAAAATATGGTCAAACTAAGAAATACCAATAATAGAGATGGTGTTTATATGGTTACATTAGGTAAGATTAAAAATTTGTCATACAATTTATATCAATCAAATAATTGTACTTTTGAAATTATATAATTGGTACGCAAAAAAAGCCCACTATAATAAGTGGGCTTTTTTTGTATTTGTAATAGCAATAATTAAAAAGGCACTTATTTTGTCAATAAGTGCCTTTTAGGTGAAACTGAAAATCAGTTAGTTAAAAAATGAGATTTCAGTATCTTCAATAAACCAAGATTGATCGATAAGTTGTGCATTACATAATTCGTTAAATGAAAAGTAGAATTCATATAAATTGCCGCCTTTTGAAATGTCAATAGTCCAGATAGTAGTATCATAATCATAATCTTCATTCATTCGTTCAACCCAATCACCATCAAGAATATAAGTGGTGCTTAAACCGTTAATGAATGTCTTAGGAGAGTCTTCAATTAAATCAAAAATAGTTTTATCATGTTTGAAATAACCCATTTTTTTTGCCAAATCGATAATGCTTGTAAATGAGATTAGTTCTGGATTAATAATGAGAGGCAATTCAACAAGAACAATATTTGCATTAACAGAATTTGCATACTTTAATACATCTTCATCTTCAAGAGGAATGGTAGAGGATAACTCTACAATATCGTTAAAAACTAATATGCTGTAATCTCCATAGCGAAGATGATAAAGTGAATTTACTTTATCCAAATCCTTTATTTTTTTACATGACACATGTTTAAATAAAAAATTATAATAATCTTCTTCAGTTAAAATAGTCTTGCTTGATTCAATAGTTTTTTTGAGTTCTTTTGCAACTAAATGTAGATTGGATTGGATTTTACTCATATGTAAACCTTTTAAGGTAGTCGTTAATAAGCAATTATTATAACAGTTTTTATTCAATATGGCAATGTAAAATAATTCACCTTAAAATAAAGAAATTTTGTATTTAATGTAAAGTTCTGGAAAATTAGATTGAAGAAAATTAATGTCAGTAAAATGTATTTTAACTTTATCTGCATGATACATATGTTCCTTAAAATATTGTGATCGCGATTTAGAATGGTCAATTAGTACGCAAACTGTGTAATTCATACAATCTCTAAGAATTTCTGTATCTGTATTATGTGGGTTTTTCCATAAAGGATCAAAGCCAAGTTGAGAAAAAACGTTATTTCTGTCAAGAGATAACGTTGATATATGAGTATCGATAGAGTATATGCTGTTTTTAACGTTAAATTTTGGATCGCAAATGTAAAAATATTTAAATTTAGCATAAAACATAATTATTTAGTCTTTTGATATAAATTATTAAGAAAAGTATTAAATTGGTCTTCAGTCATTGTAATGACATTAAATATATCTTCTTTGCTTGGAAGTTTTTGTGCATTAATATGGATATTTAAATCAGAGCTTCTATTTTCCTTAACAGCTAAAATATATTCGCAACGCTGAAGAACAGTGGAAAATGTATTTGGAATAATCTTATTTTTAATATTTTCCCATCTTTTTAGGCTCATTCCTTTATTGAAAATATCCTGATATGCATCCCATAAGTTAAATAAGTTAAATTGCTTGCAAATTTTATATACGGGGTTTAATGGGTGCTCAGGAGAATTTGAGAAATCAACAATAATATCTTTCTTTATTTCTCCATTTTCAAAATGGTCAAAATTAAAGTTCATTCCTAGTGAATAAGCTGCTTCCTGAATGTTGCGGATTGTTTTAAATAACATTCGGTTATTAATAATGAAATTAACTTTTTCAATAAGTATTTTTTTTTCTTCTTCGGTTATATCCGATTTAAAAAAAAGTTGACCTTTATTTTGAGCTAAAATAATAAAATTATCATTCCATTCTTTAATTGTTCTAATCTGGAAATTTTTATTTTCAGAACATAAATTAATTTCTTTTTTTATAATTTTTGGTGTATAAATAAGAAATCCGTCAAATTGTTCAGCCCATAATTCATTAATTAAATTTGCAAATCCAGCTTTTGATTTAACGTTGATGTAAGAACCCATAATGGTGGCCTTAGTAAATTAATTGATAAGTAATTGTATCAAAATTTTATATAAAAATCAATAAATATTTTTAAAACTTATTTATTTTTGTATGCATTTTATGAGCAATTTCAACCTCTTTTAGTGATTCAAATGGCTCCCCTAAGTACCAAAACCGACTATTATCAAGTGAGTCAGAACCATAATAACCATCTATAATGGCGCAGCTATTATGCCTGCTAAGTAATCCGTTATGAAAAGATCTATCCTCTTTTGTAAGCTCAAGATTATAGGAGTGAGGATAGGTTTTGTATAATGAAATGAATTGATAAGTAATGTTATCAATAATAACAGTTTCAGGAGCAGACCAAAATTCCAAAAATGTAGATAGATAGTGTTTTTTATATAATAGATATATTGTAAAACCAATTGGTAAAAAAAATAAAATAGAAGTAATGATTTTTAATTCAAAAATAAAATAAAACAAATATGTAATTGTAATAAATATAGACACGATTGTATACTTAATCAATTTAAGATGTTTTTTTATATTGCTTACATTTGAATAATCTGACAAATTTTTCAAAGTTTTACTTCCTGATTAAATTCTTAACTGAGGATAAGATTTAATAATTTGAAAATAAAGGTTCCCTAAAAGAAAGCCAACTAAATGACCTTGCCAAAATATTGGTAAGTCAAAATATAGTACAACTGCATGGAATATTCCTAGAAAAATAAGGTTGCTAATGATAATTTTAATTATCATGAATCTTAAAATAAATCCAAGCGCAAAAAAGGCAATACTAGAATATCCAATAGCAAGAGCATCACTGTCTAGTGCGTAAAGAAAAAAACTAGATAAAATTGAAATAGGAATGCCAGATACAAATAAAATTAAAAATTGCTCTTTATTGGAGCAAAGATGTCTAATGGTTGAAGAAATTTGAATAATAAAAAATAAATTAAAAAAACATATGTATGTATCCAGCATGCATAAAGTTACTAAGAATAAGGGAAAGAGGGTAGTCAATAATACTATTTTTGGATAACGCCACCTGCTCAACTGGAATAAGTGAATGATCCAGTCCATATTTTAAAGCAAAAAACAATGAAATATTAACTAGGAAAACCAGCGAAATAACAATGTGCTTTGATTTATCTTGTATGAATTGTTCCAATGTAAACCCCTTGTATTAATTAAATTGAGTAAGATTTTTTTGTAATTGATAGGCAGTCTTGACAGAATGCAAGGAATTATATTGTTGTCCTAAAAACCAATAACGTTCTTTTTCTTGAATATTTGTTTTAAAAAAACCATCTTGTATCGCTTCCGCATTGTGCATGCTAAGTAGACCATTTTGAAAATAACGTTTTTCCTGCTCAACAACGTTATTGCCATAAGGGTAATGCTGATATAATAAAATAAATTGATAAGTTATATTATTAATGACAACGGTATATGGTTCAGACCAAAAACTATCAAACTTAGATAGGTAATGTTTATTATATATAATAACTAAGGGAAGTACTATAATTATAGGAAAAACAAGTGATAACAAAGGATGGAAATCAAGATAAAAGTACAGGAAAATAAAAGTAGAAATAGTCAAAAATAATGAACTATATTCTATTTTATCAAGATGATTTTTCATATTTTTTGTATTAGTATAATCTGATAATTTTTTCAAGGCCAAGCCCTTTTGCATTTATTTTGTAATAATATTATAATATGAAATCGTGTTTATTGCAAGTAATTATTTATTCACAAATGTCATTTACCGTTACTTTTTGAGTTGTTTGAGCAATATAGACAATGATGCTGTTATTTGATACGCCATTGCAAAATGGGCTATTTAATTTTGGTTTTTTTGTATATTGTGAAGGGCTATCAATTCTGACTGGATAATCTTTTGATTCCATAATTGCCAAATTAGATAGAGGAGATAAATCTTTTAAGTTGGGATTTCCAAAAATAAATAATCCATTTTGAGCTTTTATTATATTTTTAAGACCTTCAATGCTGACTAGATTATTATTATGAAGATACATGACATTTATCTCTAGAATATTAATTGCACCGTCAACATTATTGAGATTATTGTCATAAAAAAGAAATGCATCGGCAGATTCTACTCCCTTTAAAAAATCAACATTAGTAATATTACTATTGGTTACTTTAAAATAGCCAATTTGTTTAACACCTAAATTTTCATTTGGAAATTCTGATTCTTCAATATTATCAAGGATTATATTCGTTCCATTGATACCCCATCTCCAATTTTGAATAAAATCATTAATATTGGTAATTCCTTTTGATTCAAAAAACCTAATCCAGTTATCACTTTTTTCAATATTATTGTAGTTTGAGTCGATATTTTTTTGTACAACAACATCTGAATTGCTAGGTATTTTAATTATATAGGACGTAGCATTAATTGAAAGCGGTATCAATAAAAGTAAAATTAATTTAATCATCTTTTTTATCATCTTTGTTTGTTCCTGGTTAAGTGAGTATACATATGCTTATACATACATATATATCATTAATTTCAAGATAGTAAAGTATATTTAATTTGCTTGGTAATTACTTTTGTGTTAAAATCAATAAAATTTTTAATATCTGGAGCTTAAAATGGTGTGGACTCAAAAAGATATAGGTAATATGATGAATGAAGATATTGATAAAGTGTTTGATTATTGTTTAAATGATGAAATTAATCTTTTTGATTATGATATGTCTTCGTTTTATAAAATATTATCCTCTAAAAATATAAGGTTTATTGAAATGTTAGATTCAAAAAATAAGTACAATAAAAACATATACAATTCTGATTTATTAAAGAATGCAGTGTATTTTGAGTCAGAAAAAATAGTTGAATTTATATTGAAGGATAAATCATTTAATATTGAGAATGAAGTGAAATATCGAATATTGGAAAACGCAGTGCATCTTGAAAAGCCAGATATTTTTAAATTATTAATGGCTGACGAAAGAATGGGTGACTTAGATGGTGTTAAGTTTACGAAATTATTGACGGGTTATATTGATAATCTGGAAATTTTAGAAATGTTGTTAAAAAATAATAAAGTGACCCCTTCTTATGATGTTTCAAATATATTATCAAGTATTATTGGTAATAAAAGGATTCCTGATTCTGTTATTCATAATCATGTAAAAGTTATTTTAGATAGCAATAAAGTAAATCCAGTTGAAATAAATAATGAGCCATTAAAAAAAGCTTGTCAGCTTGGCTATATTAAGGTTGTTAAGCTTTTATTGGCAGATCCTCGCATAAATCCACAGCAAAACATAGAAGAATCATTATATTATGCTTCAAAAAATTGTCATTATGATATTATTATGTTGTTAATGAATGATAGTAGAATTACTGTAAAAGATGAAGATAATGATATATTTGAGGGAGCTTGTGTTTATGGAAATATCAAGTTGGTTGAGTTTTGGTTAGAAAATAAAATAACAACAAATAGAAATAAATCAGCGGGATTTTATCTTGCATGTAAAGAAGGTCATTATGAAATTGCTAAATTATTAATGAATAAAACGAAGATAAAAGTAAATGATTCATATCTTTGTTGTATAATGGATGCAATAGATTCAAAGCAATTCGAAATCGCAGAATTGTTATGGGATAATAAAAATATAAGAGAATTTTTAAAAAACACATACATTGAAGACTATAATGAGGCGTCTAAAATTATATTAAAAAGGAAAGTAGAGAGAAATATAAATGCATTTAATTAGCCAAAAAGAAGAGTCTTTGATAAGAAAAATATATTTAAAAATTATTATAAAATTTTATTATATTTTTTTATTAATGAAATTATCGTTTGAATTAAATTTTAATGCAATATTAAAATATACAGATAGACCTTTATTGTTTGCATTATATGTTAAAAGTGATATATTTCTGAGATTATTGATAAATAATTATTTTAGTAATAATGATTATATGGAGGCTGTCACCAGAGCTATAAGATCTAGTGAAGTTAATGCATTAAAAATACTTATTAATAATAGTGAATAACCACACCCTAAAGGATGTGGCTTATTATTGAAGCCAAATTCTTAGGACTCAAGTTGCTTCGGCTTCTTGTGGTTATTTTAATCCCACGTTTTAGTTGAAAAACTAAAGTATGATATGAGTATTACCTACAAATTTTTCCAGTTTGTAGCACTATTAACCTTATATCAAGGGTAGGAAAAAAAATAACAACCTTCGGGTTGATTTAACGTAAATAAGAGGATGATAATGCAAAAAAGCAAAAGTAATGATGAGCAATATTACGTTTATGTCCAAGACATAGATGGAACTCCGCTTATGCCGACCAAACGTTTTCGCAAAGTGAGACTTTTATTAAAAAAAGGTGAGGCGAAAGTCGTTTCTTACGATCCTTTCACCATTAAAATGCTTTATAATGTAGGGAAAGAAGTTCAGACGCTTAATTTGGGCATTGATACAGGCACATCAAATATTGGCGTTTCTGTCACAACAAACGAAGGTAAAGAATTACTTTCTTCTACATTTAAAACAAACACATTAAAGATAAAAGGCACTATGGAAAAACGCCTTTCCCATAGACACACAAGAACACGATTCAAACGAGAAAAGAAAAAACGTAGAGCTATTGCTAATAACACTCATTTTAAGGGTGTTAAAGAATTTATGGCCTATGGCGCAAAAACCACAACAAAATACAAAGTAATTCGTTCTTCAATTTGTCGTTTAGAAAAGAAAGTTAAACATGGCAAGTTATCAAATACCGCGCAACATTGCCTTGATAATCACATCAATGTAGTCAACAAAATAAAGAAAATATTACCCATTAAAAACGTAATGGTAGAATATGCTTCATTCGATCTTCATAAGTTAATTAACCCCAATGTGAAAGGCGTTGATTATCAAAAAGGGGCGCTCTATAATGAATTAAATCATAAATCTTATGTATTGAATAGAGATGGGCATACTTGTGTTTTGTGTAACAAAAGAAAAAAAGATGAGCTTGTCGAAGTGCATCATGTTATTTATAGATCTAATGGAGGTGCAGATCATTTTAATAATCTGGTCACTTTACACAGTGAATGTCATAAAAAAGTGCATAATGATGTTAAAATAGAGGAAAATCTTTTTAACATAATTAAACAGAAAGATATTTTAAAAGAGACGATTCAAACAAAACAAGCCACTATTTTAAACAGTATTATGTCACGATTTTTTCTATTTTTACATAATAATTTTGAATATGTAGAAGAAACTTTTGGTTATGAAACAAAAGCAAAACGTTATGAATACGGGATTGATAAATCGCATAGTAATGATGCATTTGTTATTTCCTTTGGCAATAATAAGCCCAAAAAATTAAGTCGTGCGATAGAAATTGAATACGAACAATTTGCCAATAACAAGCGTGTATTCATTTATGCAACGACAAAAAGAAGGTATACTACCACTATTGATGGTAAAAAAGTCACTGTTTATAATCGAAAAAAAGCAATGAACCAAAAAGAAGATTCTCTTGAAGAGTTTAGAGAAAAATACACTCAAAAACACGTTTCTCAACTAAAAGTATTGAAAGGTACAGTTAAGTTTCAAAATCGGTCAAATTATTCGTTTGAAAAGGGAGATTTGGTCAAGCTCAATGGAAAACTAAGGGTAATTTCAGGCAATACCAATAACGGAAGGTATGTAAGACTGAAAAATGAGGGAGCAACTAATTTCAGCCCTAAAGAGTTAACAATGCTTAACCCTCGCCAAAATTTTAGAAGGATTAATTGGTAACTAAGGCGCAATTTATCCCTGACCTGAAGGACAGGGTATTATTGCTAAAATTTGAGTACTAAATGATAAAATAGTTAATTTTTATGATTACCCATTATTAAGTATTGCATCGGTTAATGGTTGTATTGAAACTATTAAAATGTTAAGTAAAAATGATAAAGTTAGCTTAGAAGAAGGATTCCCATTATCTAGAATTATGAATGGTAGTATTTACGGAATTAATGATAATAAAAGTGAAGTATTGGAGTATTTATGGAGTTTGAAAGAGATGCGAAATCTATTGTTTTTCTCAGATAATAAATTGCATAGGGAGTTAAAAAATAAAGATGTGATGAGAAAGATTTCTGTTTTTTAATAAGTTGAATTTTATCGTGTTGCTATAATGTATTTAATGTTTTCGGTTTAATATGCTTATACTAGAAATTTTACAGATAATATTAAGTATAGTAAATCAATCTAGGAGTATTCCAAAATATATAAATCTGGCAGAAGGTGTGAGATTCGAACTCACGGAGGAGTAACCCTCGCTGATTTTCAAGACCAATGCCATAAACCGCTCGGCCAACCTTCTAAATTTGGGGTGAATGACGGGACTCGAACCCGCAACCATCTGGATCACAACCAGAAGCTCTGCCATTGAGCTACAAGCACCATTGTGTGTAAATCTGGTGAAAAGGGAGGCCACTTAAACCACTCATGCACCTTTCCAAAATATATAAAACTGGAGGAAGATAAGGGATTCGAACCCTTGTGCCGATCACTCGACCAACTGTTTTCAAGACAGAGCTAATAAGCCACTCTAGCAATCTTCCAAAATATGTAACTAAATTTGGTGGAAAGGGAGGGATTCGAACCCTCGTGCCGATTTCTCGACTCACTCCTTAGTAGGGAGGCCATTTAAGCCAGCTCATGCACCTTTCCAAAATATATAAAACTGGAGGAAGATAAGGGATTCGAACCCTTGTGCCGATCACTCGACCAACTGTTTTCAAGACAGAGCTAATAAGCCACTCTAGCAATCTTCCAAAATATGTAACTAAATTTGGTGGAAAGGGAGGGATTCGAACCCTCGTGCCGATTTCTCGACTCACTCCTTAGCAGGGAGGCCATTTAAGCCAGCTCATGCACCTTTCCAAAATATATAAAACTGGAGGAAGATAAGGGATTTGAACCCTCGTGCCGATTTCTCGACCATCTGTTTTCCAAACAGAGCTAATAAGCCACTCTAGCAATCTTCCAAAATATGTAATTAAATCTGGTGGAAAGGGAGGGATTCGAACCCTCGTGCCGATTTCTCGACTCACTCCTTAGCAGGGAGGCCACTTAAACCACTCATGCACCTTTCCAAAATATATAAAACTGGAGGAAGATAAGGGATTTGAACCCTTGTGCCGATTTCTCGACCATCTGTTTTCCAAACAGAGCTAATAAGCCACTCTAGCAATCTTCCAAAATATGTAATTAAATCTGGTGGAAAGGGAGGCCACTTAAACCACTCATGCACCTTTCCAAAATATATAAAACTGGAGGAAGATAAGGGATTTGAACCCTTGTGCCGATCACTCGACCAACTGTTTTCAAGACAGAGCTAATAAGCCACTCTAGCAATCTTCCAAAATATGTAAATCTGGCAGAAGATGTGAGATTCGAACTCACGGAGGAGTAACCCTCGCTGGGTTTCAAGACCAGTGCCATAAACCGCTCGGCCAATCTTCTAAATTTGGGGTGCATGACGGGACTCGAACCCGCAACCATCTGGATCACAACCAGAAGCTCTGCCATTGAGCTACAAACACCATTGTATGTAAATATGGTGGAAAGGGAGGGATTCGAACCCTCGTGCCGATTTTTCGGCTCACTCCTTAGCAGGGAGGCCATTTAAGCCATCTCATGCACCCTTCCAAAATTTCATAAAAAACCCTCTTTAAGTGTAACCTAAAGAGGGTTTCTTTAAGGTTAGTTTATCAATGACAAACTAACCTATATAGAGGTAGTCTATCAAATATGTTTGCTACTCGAATGTAGCGAATAAGCGCTGTAATGTGAATTAATGTTTTTCATTTTAGTTAATACCTTTTAGTGTGTGTCTCTATTATGTTTAACATTATGTCATGTAAAAATCATTATGTCAATAGTTTTTTTAAATATTTTTCAATTAAATCAATGACTTAAAATAAAAATAGCATTACCCCTCATTAATAAAAAAATGCATAAAAAAAACCTTGAAGTTTTGCCTTCAAGGTTTAAAATTGCAATAATTTTATGTTGAAGGCTTGTCTTGACAAACCTTCGTAAACGAAGTTTAAGTTTGCATTAGACATAGGAAAACGGAACTAGAAGAACTAGAACTCGAATGACTATGTGAATGTGCTTTAAAATTAAACATTTTTTATTCGCCTTTTTAATTTAATTATTTATAATATTTACATTGTAATATAGTTATTTAAAAATATCAAGCTTTTTTTAAATTTTATAATTATTTTTAATATTAACTGTGTTTTCTGTATTAGAGTTATTTAAAAATAAATCAATATCGTTAATTTTCTTAATATCTAAAAGAATGTCATTAGCCCACTCAATTTGATTGTCGAATTTAGATAGCATAGAACGTAATTCAATAGTGCTTGTTTTTTTTGATATGGATTGATTGAGATAATAAGGGTCTGGATCAATATTAAATCTCATTAAATCAAGTCTGTCAGCGTCCCAACAAGTGGCGATATCAAGATCATCATGATAAAGTTCATCAGTGTGACCAGAGCAAGCAGAAAAAACTTTTTCAAATTCATGTTCAGTTAAATTGATCTTATCTTTATATAAGTTCATTAATAAGGCTCCACGAAATCCATGATCAGGGTCGTTTGCATCATTTTCACGTTGACTATCATGAAAGAAACCAAAGGCAATAATAACCTTTGGATTAGCATTATTATGTTCTGATAAAAATAATCCATTCTCAATAACTCTAGCCCAGTGTTGAAAGCCATGTTTCCCTGAAAATACATCAAGATCAAATTTTTTGAAAATTGAATTTATAACTTCTTTTGGAATGACATCATAGATGTCTTTTTTCGTAATCATTTGTGTGTGTAATCCTATTTAATGTAAAGTATATAATTATTATACCATAAAAAAATAAATTACTTAATTACTGGAATATTTATATTAGAATTATTTTTTGAACTTAGTGTTGTATTTCCATCGCTAACAAATATAACTCCATATGCATTATTGCCACTTAATAAATGATTTACATCGGTTTGGTTATTAACTCCAAAAACGATATTTTGGAAATAATCAACGCCTATATATCTTAATATTCCTTTATCAAGAAATAATCCTGCACTCCATGTTGTATTGGTTGTTCCAAAAAAGTCATGCCATCGTAAAAGCTCTGCATTGGTTATATTTTTGTCGTAATGTTGGTTGCCATAGAGTATGCCATTTTGGTTTTCATACAAAGAAGTAATAGGGAATGAATTTTGGATAAGTTCTTTAATTTCTAAGTAAGTAGGTTTTCTCCAACCCGTTAAATTTGTGGAGTAAGGATACCCTTTTGTTCTTGAAAAATCTAACCATTCAAGTCCAGTTTTAGTATCAAGTGTTGCGGCAGAATCGCCAACTGAAAGCCAATCTGTTTTAACAAGAGTGTGTTCAGTATAGGGGCTTTCAGGCAGTAATGGTGCTTGCGTCTTATTAACAGTAATGCTGTTTAATATTGAGTTGCTTTTAATAACTGAATAATATTCGCCTGCAGTAGCTGAGTTAAGTAAGAGAAAGCTTAATAGTAAGATAGTTTTTTGATTCATATTTGTAAAATCCTTTTATATAAAAATATATCATTTAAACAATATATGTCAATAAATTTTATATAAAAGGTTGTTAGGAAATATAGTTATTTTAGCGATGCATATCATCTAAATATCTTCGCTCGTAAGAGTCTTCACAAGACTTTTGATAAGCAACCCAATCAATGACTTCTTTTAAGGATTGTACTTGTTCAGAAGTCAGAGAACTTGTAATGCTATCCATTTTAGATTGCATAATGTCAGCCTCTTTAACTTCAGTATTCCAAAATGCTTTTTCTATCATTGATATAGTAGAGGTATTGCTCATTTAAATTTCCTAGTTTTTTATTTTCAATTAAATTATTATAAAAGAGTTGAGAGGGAAAGTCAATTTTTTTATAATAATTTAAAAATAAGTAAAAAAATGATTGATTTATTGGGAGTAAGTGATTAAATAGTGGAGAAAAATATAAAGGTTTTAATTTAAGGAGTAGATAAGTGAATGTCAATTACTCCCACCAAATCAAACAAGTTTGATTATGGAAGGAGCTTGAATAAAAATTAATAGAGATACAATCTAAAAACCCTTATTTCTTCTCATTAAAGAAATCTTATATAAATAGTTATACTAAATTCACTCTAATTGGCTGAAAGACACAGCCACTATTGATTAGATTTCCTAGGAAACCATCACCAATTGCTTTTCTCATTATATTTAAAGCACCATTAACATCAGCATTGATTAATTTTCCAATACTTGATTGATACAATCCTCTTTGCTTTCTTTTTCCTTTAAATTTATACTTTTCTTTGTTAGCTTTATTAAAGATAGGCAATATATCATAAGCTAACGCATCGCTTTTAGAGGTATAACTTTCCTCTTGAAAAACAACCTCAACACCTATTTCCATTAATTTATACTCCATAAATGAAATAAGTAATTCAAAAGGGATCATAGTGAATTTTTGATTATTCACTTTGCCAATATTAATATCTTGTTTCCAAAAGTTGTTTTTACCAATAATAACCTGTCCGATATTATGTGTTAAACAATAATTTTTAACAAATAAACTTATTTTATGAAATATGTCTTTCATCGCTAAATGTCTTTTTAACGCAATATTATTCATGAATGCATGATTGTTTTTATGTCGATAATAAGCCATTGATTTATTGTATTGTTGATTAATGGATTTAATAACTTTTCCGTTTATCAAGATGGGTCTTAAATCATCTTGATTATATATTTCTACTTGGACATTCGAAATAATATCGGGTAATGGAGATTTTAAGGAATTTAATTATGCAAATGGAGAATATTCTATATTTTATGATGAATATGAAGAGGTAAAAAGAGTGAGTTTTCCTAGAAATATAGCAACAAAAATAAATAGAGTAAAAGGTTTGAAGAATAATAATTATATATATAATGCTGCAATAATAAATGGTGAAGTTAGTCTAAAAAATAATAAAACGGAGTTAATATTAAATATTGGGGAGTAAAAATTAAAGCTTTGTAATTTAATGATAGTTTGATATTATGGAAAAAGGCAATTCAATCAAGGTTGTTAAAAGTAATTGATAAAGCAATCGGTTAGCGCTTTATCGATGAAGCCTCGTCATTCATGGCGGGGAGTTTCACCAGCAAAATTTATAAAATAAATTATTTGTGCAATCACAGTATTAAAAGGATATGGAAATGGTAAATAGTAAATTTAAAAAAGTAATATTGGTATTATCATTAGCTACAGGTTTTAATTTGTCAGCAATGGAAGTAGTTAATTGTAATAAGGAAGAGATTAATAAAGATTTTGACTATTTTTGTGTAGTAAAAAAAGGAGAAAATTACTATATAAAAGAAGCAATCAGTTTGATAGATGAAGAAAAAGAGGTAAAGAAGGGAGAATTATATAAAAATAAAGAATTAGAGAACTCATCTAATTCATTGTCATTTAGAACTAAAATAATAAATCCAGAAAAACCATCAAAACAAATATATAGAATTCAGGAAGTTAAATATATTAATGACGAAATATTTAAACATAAGATTGAAGTGGAAAATCAAAATGGCCTAATAACTGTGATTGGTGATAATAATAGTTTATATACATTAAGGGCAGGGTATATTCAAAAAAATGGGCAGTATCTAGAAGTAAGAAATAATAAATTAGGATCATTAGATAAAGAAAATATTGAAGATGTAAAAAAGGTATCCTCTAATTATGAAATATATGCTTTAAATTATAATAACGAACTTTGGAACAAAAAAGATGAATTATGGAAAAAAGTAGACATAGGTTTAGTTTATGATTTTGTATACCTAGAAGATGGAATATTGTACGCATTGACGGATAAAGGTCTTTATGAAAATAAACCAACATTTAAAAAGAAAGGAGTTGGCGAAAAAGATTTGATAATCGACAATTTTATTCTTATGGATCTTAAAATTGATGAAAGCTTATATTTGGATAAAATTAAATACAATGAATATAAAAATAACATATCTAATTTACTATTTAATAAAGATTCAGAATTAGGCACTCATTTAACTGGAATGTTAGGTAATGAATTGAGACCTTATTTTAAAAACAAATATAGTGACGAGTATGATATTGAGATAAACTCTGGCGTAATCAACGTTGTAAATTCTAAAAATAGAGGATTTGATATAGCTACACTGCATTATAGAGATACAGTTAAAGATAACCAACTTGAGTCTTATTATTATAGAGGAGTTAATATAGATGAACAATTGATTTACTCTGTTGAATCTCAAACATATCTAACTACTGTTTTAAGGGGAGTTATAGAAACAAAATATAATGGTAGTGTAGTTTTTGAAAATAAAGAAAAGGTAGTACTAAAAAACAAAAATGATAACCCTGTTAAAAATTATGAATATAGAAGTGATGTAATTAATGTAAAAAATAAAGATGGTGTTTATTTTTCATTAAGAACCAATGGAATGCTAACTATATTTGATACAATAAAGGATAAGGAGCATGAGGTTTATAATGTAAATAATGTATTTTTAGAGAATAATGATATATATATATTAATAGATAAGAATTTTGAATCAGAAATAAGAGAGATGAAGGCATTGCCAATTATTGATTATTCAAAAATAACGAGAGAGAAAAAGTTTGTATTTAAATTTACAACTTTTGAGGACTTAAGTGAAGATTTTAAAAATAAGTACTTAATGCCGCAATGATACAATATTCCATTAAAAAAGAGCCTTTTTGGTTCTTTTTTTTGAATTTAGAGTGAAGGTTTTATCCATCCAGATTTTCTGTAATTAGATTGGTTATTTTGTTTTTGTATTGGACGGAATGCTAAATAGGGAAATAGTGACGGCCATAAATAAGGTGCCATAAATAACAAACTTAGTTTTCTTTTTAAAGTTAGAAACAGTCGCCATAAAGTTTCTCCAAGTTTGAATTATTAGATTTATTTTATTAATAAGGCCGCAACAGGTGTATTTATTCTTGCTGAAAGTAGTGCAGTAATGTCGATGTTCAAAAGTGTAAAGAATGTTTTTAATAGCCCTTTCAATTCAACTCAAAATGCGTTACAATACACATTAAAATAATCTAAAGTTAGTGCAAATGACTGAACAATTTTATGATCATAAAGGAACACACGCGACAGCGGATATTATGCTAAATAAATATCCTAAAAATGCAGTAAATTTATTTAAAGAAAGTTTAAAATATAGTAACTTAAATATTATTTCAGAAAAGATCCATCAATTTACAGATGAAGCAGCAACAGGTGTTTATATACTTTCTGAAAGCAGTGCCTTAATGTCGATACACTAATTGTAAAGAATAAATATATAGAAACATAAGTATTGCCTTACTTTAAAGTTTACAAACTAATAATAGGAAGAATGATGGAAGTGAGTGTTGAAAATAAAAAATATGATTACGAAGGTTGTCACGCAACAGGTGATATTTTATTAAAGGAATACCCTAAAAATATGGTTGACTTAGTTCGTGATTGTATTAAATATTCAAACCTAACAGTTGTATCAGAACATATTAAACAGTTCACTTCTGAAGCTGCTACAGTGGTATGGATCTTGTCGGAATCGCATTTCAGTCTTCACGAATATCCCGAAAATAAATATATTACAGTTGATTGTTACACTTGTGGTGAAGAGGGTGATCCTCTTGCGGCTATTAATAATTTAATTGAAAAACTTGATAAATTAGTTGGTATAAAAAAACAAAAAGTAAAATTTTTTAAACGAGGTGAGTTTGAAGAAAAATCTGCTAATATTTTAGATTTTAATTATTTTGATGTTTCTAAAAAGCAAAAAAACGACAAACAAGAAAAGCTAAATAAAATATGTAAATCATTAACACCAGAACAAGTTTTGGAATTGCAAGACGTTTTGGATTTTGTCGTTGATTTCGTAGTAGATGACGTTTAATATTTAATTAATTCTGAATAACCACACAATAAAGGATGTGGCTTCTTATTGAAGTTAAATTCTCAGGAATCAAGTTGCTTCGGCTTCTTGTGGTTATTTTAATTACTCTTGCAATATTAAGGCATAGGAAAAGTTAGTGAAAATTTAATAAAAAAGAGCCTATCTAGGTTCTTTTTTTTAATTAACAAATAAAAACAATAACTTGTAAATAAAAATTATATAAAAAAACGTATAAAAAGTTAGTAATTCTAGGTGCTTTGTGATATAATAGATACTTAATTTACAAGAGACGGAGTGATAGAATGTCATTAATAGAACAATTTTCTTCTGAACTTTTTCAATTAGCATTATCGCTATCAATGTTGTTGTGCTTTATTGTTGTAAGTCGAAAAAATACTCAAAGAAAAAATCTTGAAAAAAAATATGAAGAAGCGTTAAATGCTATTTTGTTTTTACTTGAGACTGAAAGTAATCATTGTAAAAATAATGAAGTAGTTAGCGGAAATTCATTAAGAAACACAATGAGAAGTCATACAAAAATGGAAACAAATTTAACTTGGAATTCTAGTTTTTCAAAATCAAATTGTATAGAAGAAATTAATAAAATAAAAAATGGAAAGAATGTTAATAATGCTTTGTTTACGGAGTTGATTAAGCTTTTTGTTTTAAAGGTTAAAGGATAATAATTTTATTAATGGCAGTGTTAGCAATATCGCTGCCATTAATTTAAATTAAAATTTATATTGAATGGAAAGTACTGTGCTGTCTTTCTTGAAGTGAAGCTTAACATGTTCTGTACTAAAAACACCAATGGCACAGCCGATAGCATCATACATTAAGTCTTCTTTTGAAAAACCCCCATAATCATATTGATCGTAGAATTCCTTAGCTAGCCCAATACTAAAGCAAGTCGCAAGACTATATCTATAATCATCAAAAATAAATGAACTTCCTGCACCGATTGCTGTTGATATAACAAGGTGTTTACGTTTATCATCCTCAATGGAATAGGCGCTAAATGAAATAGATAATAGTGTAGAAAGTAAGAGAAAAAGTCTTGTATTTTTTTTAATTTCCATAATGTAAAACCTTATAAGGAAGATAGTTGATTGACAATATCGATTTTATATTATTTTACAAAAATAGCAATTTAATTAATAATTATTCAACGTCATATGAGATGCCATACCAAGACTTTAATGTAAGTGTTTGGTTATTCTCTCTCATAGCATTACACAGTGGATAGTAATTGGCATTTTTGGTAACAAAATCATACTTTCCTTCATTATCAACAAATACAGTATGTTTAATTGTACTAATAACTTCGAAATTATCAAAATTATCTTCATCAATATTATCCCAAGCTTCAATAAGTGATTCAGAAAGTTCAGGGGTTTGAGCGATGAAATAGCCATCTTTATGTTGGTATACTTCTGAGTCAACTGTATTGTGTGTTGGAGGATTATTATTAATTGAAGTGACGGATAATAATTGGCTAACATCTTTTTTCCAATATCGAGTTTCCTCACAAATTTCAGTATAAGCATTTCCGTCAGTATCAATTTCTGTGCATATAGATGTATAGTCCTCAGAGAAGTTAGCAATTTGCTTAACAGACGTATCTACACGACAACTGGTGATTGTTGAGTTGCTAGTTGAGAATCCATTGTAAATGCCACCTGAAACAGCAATGATTATTGCAGAAATAATGGCTATTTTTTGAGAAGTCAAAAGGTTTTCAAAGCTGCGCATAATATATGTGTTCTCTCTTGGTTAATATTGTATGAAATAAATCTAAAATAGTTCATTTTACAGTAAATTACTTCTTCATGTAACTTGGTTTAGTATTGCTATTTAGTTCACCATTTTTTTCAACATTTTTAAGCCAATGTTCTGAATTGATCTGAACGTGATCTTTTCTAACCCATTTTGCTAAATATTTCGTTGAGTCTTCACGCCTAAACCCCTTGACAGTGCGAACAACAAAACCTTCCATAACGTCAGTGTCAATATTTGCAGCCAATTCTTTAAGAATTTTTTCAGAATATATTCCGCGATACAATACTTTTGGTGTAGGCAAATCAAGTTTATTTGCATATTCAATAATAGAATCATAATCCAAACAAAAATCAGTCCCGTCTTCAAGATCTTGCCATACTGAAAATAAGTAAAAGTAGCCTTCTAAATAGTTGTCTGGGTAGCCTATTGTGTGTTTACCCCATAGGTTCTCACCGACTAACTTAATGTCATTGGGGATTAAAAATCGCATACAAGAATGCATAGTGGCGACCCAAGATCGAGTGAAATTATAGACGCTATCAAGCGAACGAGCATGATATCCATCAGTGTAACAAGTAGTGCATTCACCATCTAATTTTTCACTTACAACAACTTCTTCGTCTTCGAAATATTCAAGTGTTTCGATAATCTTGTCATCAGATTGAACACCTTGACTATAAGGGAGATGGTATGATCTAATGTATTTTATTTTAATTGCTGACTGTTCCATAATGACCTTATTTAAATGTAAGTATTAAACATTGATTTATATTGTGATTAAGAACATATATTCTGTTGTTTAATTCAAGTTCATTAATGAGATCTTGAATGCTATTAGAATGAAGTTCAATACAATGATCACATTTAAAGCCGCAACTTAATGTAACATCTCTCTGATTTTGGTTACTTGTCATTAATTCGAGTTTATCTGAGTTAATAGTAAATGATTGAACTCCTGCTGATAAGAAGTCTTTAAGCAATGTAATTAGAGCGCTTTTTTTTAGGGCAACATTGCTATCTATTGTAAGTTGTGACATTTGAAAGTCCTTTTAATTAATTTCTTCTGAAACAGATAAGTGAAGCTGAATGAGATTATCTAAAAATTGAACATAATTATCTTTCTTAGAGTAAGACTTGTAAGAATCTTTCATTTGGCTAATTTCAGTAGCACGAGAAACTAGTGCTGTTTTGGCCTCTAAAACTGAAGTCATTTTAGATAAGCCACTCAATACTAATGAATCAATTTCAGAAGATACGGCTAATTTTAATCGCGAAATATCAGCTTCTTCAATAGTTGGATCTTTTTTATTGCGTTTAAAACTGATTTTTTTAAGATGGCTTGAAGTAATAGATATCATATAAGCGCCTTTATTATAATGAATTTTGAATACCAATTATACTAAAAAAATAAGATTGAGTCAATAAGAATTATTGTCCAAATCCATCTTTATGTGCATGTTCTTTGATCTGCATCCAACTTTCAAGGTTTTTAAAGCGATGATCTTCGGCAAGTGGGACACCATTTGAGAAAAGAATAGGTCTGATTTTTTCAGAAATAGATTCTTCGATATGAGAGATTTTATCATCAACAAATGTATATACATTGTGTTTCTTTTTAAGTTCAGATAAATAAGGCGCTTTTGATTGTCCATAGCCAATACATAAAACATCGAGGAAAATATTTCCATATATAGAAGTTAAATTAAGTGTTCTCATTTTTTGCATTTTTTTATTTTTACTAATACAACTTAGCGCGATGAAATCAAAATGATTCGAAAGCTCTTTTATGTGAATAATATCATTTTTGTTGAATGCAGGTAAATTGTAGATAAATTCACTTTTGCTAAATTCCTTTACCAAAAACTTATTTTTTTCAGCACAATTAAGTTTAGTAATAACAGGTATTGGAATAAAATTTGTAGTACCTAAATGTTGTGTGATATGGCTTGTGTCAAATCCCTTAGATTGTAAAAACAAAGTAAATCCTAAAAGCCAATCAAGCAAAACGGAATCAACATCAGTAACGATAACAGGTTTATTATTCAAGGGAAGTCCTAATTATTTATAACTTAATGACTAATTATAGCAAGAATGTGTTTTAGAGTCAAGAAAATAAATAAAATATAATAAAAACAAGTATCATTATCATTACACTTAGTTATTGATATATATAAAAAAATTAGTTTGAAAAAAAGAAAAAAAAGGATAAGATGTAATTTTGTAAATAATAAGGCTAACTAAATGGAACACGATCACTCAGGCAGTAAAATAAATAAAAAAAAGCAATATAAAATTTATTTTGCTTTATTAATAACATTGGCATTTGCTGTAATTGAATTTATTACAGGGAATATATTTAATTCCTTAGCATTAATAGCAGACGCAGGACATATGGTGACAGATGGGATCGCCTTATTTATTGCCTCAATCGCAACTTACTTCGCATCAAAGCCAGCAAGCAATAAGTATACCTATGGCGTCAGTAAAATGGAAGTGACAGCAGCAATTTTAAATTTATTGCTTATTGCTTTTGTGGTATTCGATATTGCAAAAGAAACATATTTTCGTTTTTCAAGTGATGTAGTAATTAGAGGTGACGGGGTAATATTGGTCGCATTTATAGGATTAATGGTAAATATTGCAGTATTTGTAATGCTCCACAATGGTCATCAGTCACTAAACACTAAGGCGGCTAAAATGCACGTAATAGGTGATATGTTTGGTAGTGTTGCTGCAATATTTAGTGGAATAATGATTTACTTCTTTAATCTAACAATGTTTGATCCATTAATGTCAGCGATAATATGTGTTGTATTACTAAATATGGCATATTCACTATTAAGAGAGGTTACTGGTGTAATATTAGATGCTGTGCCAGAAGGGTTATGCATAAAAGATGTAGAAAAAGAAATATTGAAAATAAGGACAGTGATTAATATTCATGATTTGCACGTATGGAGAAGTACAGATACAGAAGTCTCATTAACTGCACACTTAGATATGGAAAGTCTTGATGATTGGAATAATGTGTTATTAGAGATAAACGCAATGCTATTAGATAAATACCAAATAGAACACATAACATTACAGCCAGAACTATATTAGCGTTAAATATTTAGATGAAAAAGCCTACAAAATAATATTTGTAGGCTTTTTTACATACATTTAATGTTTGATATTTTGATAACTACCAGTCCATTTAGGAATAGCTGCAAGTGAAATAGATTTAAATGAATTTTTCTTTTCAATAAAATCATTAATACAATTCTTTCTTGCAGAATATTCATCTTTTAGATTTAAGTCTTCAAGCGCACTTAATGATAAATATTTTTTAAATGGAGGGCAAAAAACATATAAAAATGGATCGAAACCAAAGGAATTTGTTAGGTCATGAGTCGGATTGCCAATAACACCTTTAATTTCGGAAGTTGAATAAAGAACTTCATCGCCAATAAGACAAGCAATAGATACTTTCCAAGTGGCTTTTTTATTTAAAAATAAAGGAAGTTCATTAATGCGATCTCTAATATCGACAATTTCAATGCCGTCAATAATCAAGATGGTGTCTTCAACCATTAATCCTTCACCTGCTTCAATAGCCTTATAAATAACAACTTCTTCTGGTGTGCCATTAACTTCTTTTAAGTCAAGACCTTCTTGAATGTCAATTTCTAGGCCAAAGCGCTGAAATTCTCTAAGTTTTTTTCTATTGGACGTAACAAGCTTCATTTTTTTTCCTTATATAATTTTAAGTAATTATAATAACATTTAAGTGAATGATAAGCAACTATCTTCCAAGTTATAGTAAGGTAATACTTTCCATGAATTTTGGTGAAATTGTGAATCCACCATTGTGATCAATGGCTGTAAGCCTTTCCCCTTCAAGAATAAATTAAGTAAATCACCATAGTTAGACTTAATATAAGGAATTCTAACATGTTTGGTAACTCCAAAGGTAAAAAGTCCATTATCGGTATTTTCAGCAGAGAAAACTGCTTGAAGGCCATAATTTGGGTATGCCCTAGAACACGGAGATATTTCCCCAATAATATTTCCATATTTTGATGGAAATATAAAAGTATTAGTATTTAAATCTGAAATTAATGTTGTTTCTATCATTTTTTTTATCTCATAAATGTGTTTTTGAATAATAAATGATATCATAATGCACGTAAAATATCAATTAAATTAATGTGCGAATTTTTCTAAAATAATAGATAGAGTCGCATAGTCAAGATTTAAATCATTTAATTTGCCTTTTTGAATAACACCTTTAAAAAGTTCTCCACCAAATTTTTCTTTAACAATCTTATTTATTAAAGACTCATTGTAAATATAAGAAATTGCTTTATTATTTGGAAGATCTTTACTTGATAATAAAATATTATTTTTGTATAAAAAAGCCTTAATATTTGATTTATTAAGATCTTTTACAATCTTTTTTATGAAATTTTCTAATTCATCTTTTTTATAGTTTTGTTCATTTTTATTGTTTGGTTTTCCAATTTTAATACAATAATCAAAACAAAATAAGTCAGAATTAATATAATCAAGAATTAAATTATTAAGAATTTCTTTTTTCTCTACTAAGATAGATGAAGTAGAAGTTTTGTTTTTCTCAATATCAATAATTTTTTTATCATTATTGATAAGGAACGGACTTGGATCTAAGATAAAGTCAGAAAGCATAGCGTATAATGCGGAATTAGGTTTAATTAAATTAATAGTATTTGCAATAGTAAGATCTGATAATGAACTACTTTCACCAGTTTTAACATTCTGGAACTCTAAATTAGCCTCCTGAATAATAGCTAGCTCTTGGTCAAAAGAATTGATTTCTAAATTGAGTTTTTTTACTAAATCATTGATTAAACTAATTGATTTTAATGTAATCATAAAGACTCCTTTATAGTATCATTACTTTTGTTTTTTCGCATAACTATCCTCTTATTTATATTAAATCAACCCGAAGGTTGTTATTTTTTTCTACCCTTGATATAAGATTAATAGTGCTACAAACTGGAAAAATTTGTAGGTAATACTCATATCATATTTTAGTTTTTTTCAACTAAAAAGTGGGATTAAAATAACCACAAGAAGCCGAAGCAACTTGAATCCTGAGAATTTGGCTTCAATAAGAAGCCACATCCATTAGGGTGTGGTTATTCACTTTCTACCAAAATCTGCTGCAATTTCTCCCCAATCCTTTGTGTGCCATTTTTCAATTTTATATTGATATTTTTTTGCACTACCTTGAAGGAATAAGAAGGATTGTTCAAACTTACGGATCATTTCTGTATCATTATCTGGATTATCCAAGATTGTGCATTTGTGTGCTTTATTTTTGTGCCAAGCCATAGCAGTTTTACTGTCTGAGTAAATTGGAATGTGTAATAAATTATTTTTAATTAGATAGCAAATACCTTCAATAAGGGCTAAAAACTCACCAATGTTATTGCTTCCACCTAAGTAAATAGGTGAGCGAAAAACTTCAACGTCTTCAATATCTTTGCCACATAATACACCTCGCCATTCTGACTCTTTTCCATTAAATGCTGCATCAACGGTAAGATACATTGGAAGATCAAGTTTTTTTGTTAATTTAGGTGTTTTTTTGATAGTTTTTTTATCGTTTAAATCTTTTGAGCTATTATTATAATGAATTTCAAACCCATCTGATAATGCTTGTTTTGCGGAATTATAATTTGGGAAGCTTTTAAATTTTGCACCCTTAAAACCCGAAGTTGATTTCTGGGTTTCAGCCCAATTATTGAAAACGCCAACAGAATGGCCTATCCAAACGACATAATGTTTACTATCTGACATATTAAAGGTTCTTTCTGTTAGTTAAAATAATATCGCAATTATAACATAGATTTAAATAAAGTCAATATTGCGATATTATATTAATGGATAAATAATTAAGGCTTATTCTTATTGGCCTTTTTAATGTTTGGGTTTTCAGCACTAAATGGTGTGCTTTTTAATACAATGCCTTCACTAGAAAAAACAACTGCATATCTTTCTTTACCATCTTTGTATTTCGGCTTATCAATTTCATTAAGAGCAATAAGATCAATAAGAGCTTCTGCGTCTTCAAAATCTTTGCCGATGATTGAATAATTAAAGGCAGGCTTACCACTGCATTCTTTATCATCAAAGACAGCAAATGTTACAGAAGTTACTTTAGACAGTTGTTCAGCAAAATGTTGTGCTTCTGCGTCTGGATATTTGGCTTTAATGAGTGCTGCAATACCAGTAACACTTTCAGTTGTGTCAGGATTAATTACTTGTCCAAAATTATCAATAATTTGTCTAAGTAAAATACCACTATCAGCGGTAGTAGGTAAATCAAGGTTCCAAGAATTATGATTTCTTCTAATAGAAGCTTGAGTTGCAAATTTCACATGTTTTGTATCAGTCATTATATTTTCCTTTTTTTATTATTAACTATTAACTATTTTTTAATGGTATATTAGGTAATGCACCGTACTTATTAATATACCATTCTTTTGTTACGGTTCTAATTCTATCTATCTCATCAAGTATCCATCGGTATTCTTCCTTATTAACAATATGCTCACCTTGAACATAAAAATGTTCTAAAGGTAAGTCAGTTGATATAAGTTGCATAAGTATTTGTTTGTGTGTGCGTAACTTGCACTGAATGCATTCTAAAATAAATTGCTTAAAACGGTCTGAAATAGGTGTGGATTCTTCAAGCCATTCTTTTGGTATAACTCTTCTGCCTTCTTTTTTTGCTGCGCCCCCACTTAATAAGCGAAGTTGTTCATGTATTTTTCCTGTAAGAAAATAATAAAATGCACCTTCAATGCTATTGAAATTACCTAGTGACGGGTGGGTGAAAGGAGTGTGGGCAAAATTACTAAGATTTTGTCCAAGTGTGGTTTGTCCCTTACTATATACATTAATAAATAGTATACCATCATTTAATATATTGAGCTTTGACATAAATAACCCCTTATCGATAAATGAATTATATCACAAAAGAGCTAGGAAATCAATTATCGATCTTGCACTTACTTATTAATTTCGTAATTTCGTCAATTTCAGTCATAGCAGCATAAATCATATCAGGATCTTCTTCCTTATCAAGAGCTTCTTGTATATACTCTAGATCCTTTTTTAATTCACTATATTTTTCGATATTGCAGTCTTTATTGTTAGTTTGCTTAGTTGTAGCTGTCATTGTAGCTCCTAAGATACTGATTAGTGTAACTAGTATACTAGGTATTGTATTTAGCGTCAATATAAATCTGCTAGAATGGCTATGCTTACTAATTATTGAGTAATTTATGAAAAAATTGACTAATATTATTTTTTTGTGTAAAATATAGTTAAATTTATTTTAAAGGAGATTTTTAAAATGAGTGTGCAAGAGAATCAATATTTGCTGTATGGTTAAAATTAAATTATAATAAATACAATACAGTGGAAAATAGTGAAAAATTTGAAAAATATGAAGATAACGCTTTTGACCAAATATCGAATATAGACGGATTACTTTGTTTATTCGATGGAATGAGTGGAGATTATATTTACATCGGTATGTGTATAAAAAAATCAGGGAATAATGAAAGACTTGACAATATAGAGATTCCAGAATTGGAAAGTTCAGTTATTGAGGAAGTTAAAGAAAGATTAAGCACGGAATTCGGCATTAAAGAAAATATGGCATTTCATTTAGTAACACACTATAGATAAGAAAATAAGTGCTATAATGTAAATATGAGTAAAAAAAGGAATACTAATGGATATTGAAGATGTTATTGAAAAAAAGAAAAATGAATTATTAATGGCTGCTGAAAAAAAAGCACTTGAAGATAAAATTGCTGCTAGTAAAGTAAATAAATATGTAGTTGCTTGCAAAGCTGGAAATTATGATATTTTAGGGTTTATTAAAAAATTTGAAAATATAAAAAATATTGAAGAGGTAATTCCTAAAAAGTATTATCATTTTGAATTAGAGAAACGAGAAGATTTTGAGTTGATAGAAAAAGTGTTTGAGGAATATTTTGATGAAAAATCACAACTTACAAAAATGGGTAGAAGTGCAAAGGAAAATTCAATATATATAGATAATCCATATATTGATAATTTTAATCCATATTTTAGCAAAGAAAGAGTGTTGGAAAATTATGCTGAAAATTATGACGAGTTATGTATTTTAGAGCAAGACCAAAACTTGGCAATAGCTAAATCAGAAACTGAAGTAAATAAACTTAAGTCTAAGTATGTATTAGCGATGAAAGCGATATTTAGTAATTTATCAGACGAACAAGCTGAGAATTTCATAAACGCAGTGGTAGAACAAGTCAATAAATTCAGTGATAAAAATAAGCAATTAGGATCTAATTCAACTATAAATTCTTATGCAATAATTCCAATAGCAGTAAATGTTGATGTTTCTGAGAGAATAAATGTATTAAAGAAATTTGATGCATTTTTAGGAAAAATTAATAAAGAAAGTAATTTTGCCGACAACAAAATTGGTGATTTATTTTCAGTTATAACGAAAGAGGCAAAGAAGGTTTCAGAGGTAAAAAAACTAACAAGTCATAAGTCAAAATCTTGGAGAGAAGCGTATTTAGAAGGAAATGAGTCCGAAATGTCAAGGCTAAGTAGTGATTTAAGGAGAGTGATAGAAGAAATAAAAATACCTTCTGCAAGTACTATTATAGGAACGAAGCCATTTGAGTTTTTTAATTACTATAATATTAATGAAAGGGAACAAAATATTGAAAGACCATTTGTTATGGAAGTTGCAAATACTTTTTTAGCTTTAAATATTGCAAAATATAGAAATAAAGTATATTCTTTTTTAGATATGGTGATAAATAAAAATCCCGAAATTACAGAAATAAAAGATTTTGTTAATAATTTTAAAATGGATAAATTAACAATAGAATCTTTTAATGACCATAAGAATGCAATAAGTTGCACTGTAAAAAGAATAAATAAAAATAAAATGTAATATAAGTATTGTGTAACATAATACACTTTTACAATAGTTTTAGATAATTAATAGTAAAAAGTGTAGGTTGTTACACTATACTGAGATATTTAAAAAAACCACTTAAATTAATTAAGTGGTTTTTTTAAGAAAATTACTTGCTATGACTTGCTATTGCTTATTTTATGTAATTTATTTTTAAGTTTACTAATTTCAAGATTTAGTTTATTGATTTCGTCATTTTTGAGTTCTTTTGATTTTTTTGTAGATTCGTAAATGCTCTCAGCCTTTAAAAGAATTAAAGGATATAAGTTGATGAGATTTTTAGACAATAAAACTCTATCTAAGTAATCTCGCTCTAATTCAGTTTCTGTATAATTTACATAAAGTAAAACACCGCATTCACCTTCAAATCCATTAGAAACAAGATTTATGCTTTCAATATCATCTTCAAGAATATTTAGTTTTAATAATTCATTGGAAACCAAAGTTTCTGAAGCATTAAATAATTCCTTTAAAGATTTTGATGTAGGAGGGATAATAGAGAACTCAACTTCACGGCTGATTGATTTTCGCTCAATATTTTGAAGTTCGCTCAAATTACCTTTGCATACCCTTTTTAGACAAAAATTATAGTCTGAGGACTTTAATTTAAAGGAGTTGAATAATTTTTTAATTTCTTTTGAATTGGCCGAAAATCCAAACTTATTTAATGTTGACATATAAACCTTGATAAAGTATTGAGTGATAAAAAATAATTATAGAGCAAATTAATGAAAATGTAAACTAATTTATAGTATAAAATTACTTTGTACTATTGATTTTATTTAATTTTTTCTGCAATTCTTCAATCTCTTTCTGTATTTTAATGGATTCTGCGTTTTTAATATTCTTATCTTCCTGATTTATATCATATAATCTTTTTGCTTCTGCAAGAATTAAAGGGTATTGCTCAGTAAGTTTTTTTATTAAATTTAGTCGATTATTATACTTATCCTCTAATTCAACCTGATCATAGGTTACTGAGAAATTAATCTCATTTACTTCGTCCAAGTATTCATTTTCTATACATATTTCTTTAATTTTTTCTTTTTGAATATTTAGTGAAATTAGCTTATTAAGTAACGTATTTTTTGCAGAATCAAATAACTCATCGACATTACAGGCTGAGTTAAAACAAACACAAACCTCAGTCTTACGTTTTATAACCTCCTGTTCGATATTTTGAGTGAAAGCTAATTTTCCAGCACATATTTTTTGAAGAAAATCAGAGTAATCATCAAAATTTAAGCCAAATTTAGAAAATAATTTTCTTGTTTCGCGAGACGATTTTGTGAATCCAAATTTATTTAATGTATCCATTGTAAAGCCTTATTAAAGTGTAATTTAAGACTAAATTATATCATAATTAAAATCATAAGTATATTTTTTTTAGGAATGTGAGCGGGAATCCTCGGTAATTAATTGCCGAGAGGAAGTCACATATTACGTAAAAATAACTTAATGTGTAGTAATTAAAATAATTTGCCATATTAGTATATTTTTGATACAATAAGTTCACAAAAAAATAATTGGAAAAAAAAATGCAAGAAGAAATTACAATTGACGAAGAAATAGAACTCATTGAATTAAAGATAAATTATTCAAAAAAAGAAATGAAGGAGTTAATCATTGAGTTAAAAAAACAAATAAATATGCTTTTAGTTGATATAGAGGAAGAGTACTTCCTTGATATAAAATGTGAGGAAAATAATGTCTATAATTTCATAATAAATGTAGAAATACAAAATAAATCACATAGAAAACTAGATAAAAATAGGTTAAAAATAATAATTGGGGAATCAATATTGTTCTCAATAGATGAAGCTGGTGCATTATATAACAAATTAAGGAAAGAAGTTTTATTGGAAGTATTAATAAATAATAAAAGAATTATGGAATTTTTTGAAAAAGTAATAAATTTTATTGATACTGATTTACTAAAGGATATAGGTAGGGAATTTAGAAAAGAGGTTAATTTAAATAAGCAATTATCAAATTTTAAAATAATTAAAAATAAGAATTATTGTGAAAAAATAATTAGAGATACAATTAACGCAATATCTGAAGAAGTAACAGAAGAAGATATTGAAGAAATATTAAGTAATAATAAAAATTATTTAACAATTGAGTATCATACCCAAGATAAGATATCAGTTAATCAAAATAATGTAAGTACGAGTGGTTTTTATAGGACTACATATTACTTAGAAAAAGGAGGTAGGAACAGAAAAAGTTTAAAGTTTGCAGATTTAAAGTCTAATATGCGCAATGCAATTAAATTAAATGGGAAGATTATTGAGAGTATAGTTGAGTTTGAAAAAGAATTTATGAATAAAGTTGAAAGCAGTGTTGGAGAAAAGCAATTACTGATAAATAGTGCTGATTTTCATAATATATTTGATATGAGAGTAAAATTAAGTAAGTTTTAAAAATAATAATTTTATAAAAACCCACTATAATATATAGTGGGTCTTTAATAGATAATGTGACTTCCTCTTGGCAATTAATTGCCGAGGATTACCGCTCACATTCCTAAAAATTAATAAGTTGGTAGGAGTAAGAGAAAAACTACCTTACTTTTCCTCCATTAGACGTTTTAACTAAAATCTTGGGATCTCCATTTACATGTAATCTTCCAAGACTTGTAATTTTGCCTTCAATTAAATTATTAGCGAAAATAGAAATATCTCCAATGGAAGTAATTAAAATAAATGCATCTTGAGAAATTAAATTTTTAGCATTAATGCTACCAGTACTTTTAACTTCAAGATTGCATCGGGAGCAGTTACCACTATTAACATTAATACTGCCTATGGAGGTTGTTTTTGCATTTAATAAATGAGCATTTAGCGTATCCAAGGTAATCCCCCCAACACTACTTGACTCTAGCTGAATCACTTTATCCGCAGATACAGAGGTAGCAGAAATATGACCAACAGAGCTAACTTTTAATGTAATATTGTTGTCGGAGTGTAAATCATTATTAATGAAAATATCGCCAACTGATTTATTTAAAACTTTAATTAAATGGTTGAAGTCGATATAAATATTGCATATTGGGGCATTATAATTTTGTTGAATAGATAGATTGTCGCGTTGTGTTATTTCTAAAATACCACTGCGAATATTAATACTAAATTGATCTTTAATTTGAAAATCATAACTTAACTCTAGTGTGTTTTTCTTAGTATCGGTATTATTAAAAATAAAAATATTAAATAATGAATTATTAGATATAGTATTAATGATATCAGAAATATAAATTGACGCTTCAATCGGTTCGGTCTGAATAATTTTTTCTTCTTTTGGATGGTTTTCTTTGACAAAGAATCTAAATATATTTTTTAACATAATGTTGTTATTCCTTCTATTTGTAATAATTATTTTGGATTACCAAAGATAAAAAGTTCTCCAAGGCTACTTACATCTTTCTGTATTGTATTGCTTGCATAAACGTAGGCATCGCCCACAGAAGAAATGGAGACTTCAGCATCTTTCGCTTTAAAGCATTGTGTATTAATGATACCTACACTATCAGAAGTTAACTCTAGTAGTTCACAAGAGCCACTTTTAATTTCTATATCACCTGTTGACGATGAGTTAATGTTGACTGAATTTGCTTTTAAGTATTTTATTAGTGTGTTACCGGGACCATTTGATCTTAATGTCACATTTTTTTCAGTTTTAACATAATAAGCAATAATGCTGCCAGAAGACTCAGTTTCAAAATTAAGGTGTTTTTTTGAGTTTAAAGACTCAAGGATAATAATATCTCCACAAGAAACATTAACAATAGATATGATATTGTTTAAATCAGTATAAACATTACAAGTAGCTTTGTATCTACTAGTCGAAATAGAAAACTTTCCTTTATTGATAAATTCGAGAATGCCATTTTCAAACTTAATGTCAAATTTCTTTATAGTCTTATCCTTACATAACATTTCGACAATATTTTTCTTTTCTTCCGTATTACTACATATATTAATTGTTAGTAATGAGTTATTTAATATTTTATGTATTTTTGTAGGAATTGCTTGAGTGTGATGAGTATAATCTTCTTCAGTAGAAATATTGTTAATTTCTTCGTTAACGTTTTTTTTATTTTTTGAAAAAAATCTAATAATTGAAGATAAAAAAGTATTCATGTAATTACGCCTTATTAAATTAAAATGAAGAAACTTTGTTATTAATTCTAATTTGGTGAAAGATAGGGCTGGCAACCTTCACAAACTCCTCAAAATCAAAATCAGAAGTCCAATCATCATGGAAATCATCTTTGTTAAAATTGTTATTGTTGTAAAAGAAATTATCATTTCTGTAAATACAGTTGAATTCTGCCAGAATATTATCAACTGCTGTTACTGTGATCTCTTTTTGTAGTGATAAATAATTAATTAAGTCATTAAGGAAATCCTCATCTTCTCCAACACAAAAAAAATCGTCAGGAGTCATGGTGTTATAACTCCAAGCGCTCCAAACTCTTGTGCAGAAAAAGTAATTTTGAAAAAATGGTGATAATTGATTATGGATTTGAGTCATAAAAAACAACCTTTGTAGTTAAGGTGATATTAATTATGTTATTGTAACATATATTTTAATTAAAAAGAACTAACTTTATGATTAATTTTTAATTTAAAAATAAGAGGTTTAGCAACCTTTAAAAAGGAATCATAATCAAAAGTATCAGTCCAGTATTCCTCAAACTCATTTTTTTTAAAACTTCCTTTATGATAAAGTGAGTAATTGAGGTATAAGTCTGTAAAACAAGAGAATAAGAACTCAACATCTTCTAATTGTAACTCAGACAACTCCAAAAGAGAGTTAATTAAGTCTATAAAGAATTTATTTTCACTTTCAATGAGGCAAAAATCATTAATACTCATTTGATCACAATTCCAAGAATCCCAAGGTTTGGAACAAATAAAAATGCATTTAAAAAATGGTGACAACTTATCGATAATATGCTGCATATTAACTACTATTCCGTTATACACGTTTGTGTTTTAGGATTGACTTCTGAACCATCATAGCAAGTTAGTCTATTCTCAAGATAATCACGGATCAACTCAACAGTTATAAAATCAGAAATAGGAATGATTGGCTTATTATAGTCATCGACTTTTTCATATTCTATACTTAAAAGTAAATTATCTAATGTTGTTGTTGCAACGAATTGATTATTTTTAATTTTATTTCGTAATTCAATATAATCATGTTGTGCAGTAAGTTTAATAATATTGATAATATTCTCTGCCCTTTTAAGAAGAAAACTATTATCATTATTAACCTTTAAAACAGCTATATTGGATTGAATTAAATTAATATCTTTATTGGTTAAGTAGTAATCTTCAACGGGAATATCAATATTTTTGCTTTCACTAAAAAGAAAAGAGAATAAGGGCTTTTTATTTTCTTTAATTTGATTTAAGAAGGTATAAAGTAGTGCTTTGGAATTTATTTTGTTAAGGCTATCTATTGAATGGTTTTCATTAGTTTCGTAAGCAACAATGGTGCTTTCTTTATTGAAAAAGGAAAAGTCAATATCGGATAAAGAATTTTGAACAAGAGTTTCATAATCTTTACTTAAAAGATTCTTATTCGTATATTCCGAATTATAATGAGATAAATTTATCTCTTGTTGAAATATTAGAGAACCGAAAATAAATCCAAAGATAAATACTGCAATAAGTGTTAATATTTTTAGTTTTTTAAGAAAATTCATTTTTTACCTATTTAGTGTTAAAGTATAGTACCAAGTAGTGTATTATACTGAATTGTTTAAAAAAGGTCAATAAATTTAATTCTCTATTCGAGATATAACATATCCAGCGAAGAGTGTTTGATTATAACCATACCGCAAAACCCCGCCAAACTCAGCAGAATGTTGACTGTATGAAGTTGTTTTTGAATCTGCAAAATAAAAACTATCTTGATATTCATTGGTTATAGATTTGGGATATCCAGACAATCCGCAACGTCCAAAGTAGGATCTTTGTAAATCTGGAGTTAAATTTGCGTATTCATAAGAGAATGTGCGCCTAAATCCCTCTGGAATTTCAAGGTCAATATTAATTGACTGAGAGTTATGTTTTGCTCTTAGGAAATAAATGTTTGCGCCACTATCAATTTGCTTAATTCCTCCACACTCATCTGTTGTATTAACCCAGTCAGGCATAACAATTGGAGGGTAAACAACTTCTTCTGTTGGTGGTTTTATAATTTCTGTTGGATTTACAACTTGAATGCTATTATTAAGATTATTATCTAATTTAATAACAAAGTTATTGGAATAGGAATTTGGAGTAAAAATTAATCCTATTAAAGAAAGTGTGACGATTTTTAAATCAAACATGATATGGCCTTTTAATTATATATAATTAATATTCTATACTTTATTATTAATAAGTCAATGAATGGTAGTTTTGGCTAAAAAAATGCGGGAGAGGTTATTTTGAAGTTGACTTTTTTGCTTTAAATAATATGATTATATTATTAATATAAAAGGAGTTGATTTTTCTCCTTATGTGAAGGAGTAATAATCATGAGAAAAAATATAAATAAAAAACTATTAATCGCATTACTAATAAGTGGTGTATTCAAAATATCTGCGAATGATATTGATATGGTGAGGATGGCTGAGTCAGGTGATTCATTGCAACAATATAAATTAGCAGAAAGTTATGCTATTGGAAACGAAAATATAAAAAAAGATATGAAGAAGTCTGCTAAATGGTATTTAAGATCTGCTCAACAAGGTTATGCAAAATCTCAGTATGTAATAGCAACAATGTATGCTACTGGTAATGGTGTTGATTATGATCAAGAAAAGGCTTTTAAATGGTATTTACGCTCCGCTAATCAAGGTTATTTAAAGTCGCAGTATGAATTAAGCTCTATTTATTATATAGAGGGAGATGAGGTTCAATCATTAAAATGGAAAATAAAGGCAGCATCTCAAAATCACACAAAATCACTTTATGAATTATCATCACTTTATAATTTGAAGTCTAATTTTTCTTCTGGTGATATGAGTAGTTTTGGAGACTATTTATTGAAAGCAGAAAGTGGTGATGAAGGGGAGATGTATAATGTTGGACTATTATTATTAAATGGATATGGTGTAGTAAAAAACAAGGAAGAAGGATTTAAGTGGATACTTAAAGCCTCAGAAAATAATTTTATTGCTGCTGAAAAAACACTAGGTGAACTATATATGCTTGGAGAAGGGGTAGAGGTAAATAAAAAAGATGCTTTTGATTGGTTTTTAAAAGCTGCAGAACAGGGAGATCAAAATGCTCAAAACAATATAAGTATTTTGTATTATACTGGGGAAGGTGTAATAAAAAACAATAGTGAGTCATTTAAATGGGCAATGAAATCAGCAAAGAACGGGAATAATATAGCACAATATAACCTTGGATTATTTTATTTTAAAGGTGAAGGTGTAAAAAAATCTAATAAAGAATCATATAAGTGGTTTTATTTATCAAAAAATGCAGGAAATAAAAAAGCAGCAAAAGAAATTAAATTAGTTGAAAATAATTTAACCTCCAAAGAGTTAAAGGGTATAGTTAAAGAAGCCAATGAGATAGTTGTGAAAATAAATGATTAAGGGTTGATTTTTGATAAAACATATCCTGATAATTCTTTCTCTTTTTCATCGGCTATAATGATATTGTTATTAAATGAATTATCAAGTTTAATATAATATTGTTCTGCTGCATAGGCTGAATTTAAAAATAAAGAGATCGTTAATGTTAGTGCTATTTTAATCAATTTGAGAATTCCTTTTCTATATAATTATATTAAAACACATAATGGCGTGAATAACCACACCCTAAAGGATGTGGCTTCTTATTGAAGCAAAATTCTTAGGATTCAAGTTGCTTCGGCTTCTTGTGGTTATTTTAATCCCACTTTTTAGTTGAAAAAAACTAAAATATGATATGAGTATTACCTACAAATTTTTCCAGTTTGTAGGACTATTAATCTTATATCAAGGGTAGGAGAAAATAACAACCTTCGGGTTGAAAACCTTTGGTTATGAAACAAAAGCAAAACGTTGTGAATATGGGATTGATAAATCGCATAATAATGATGCATTTGTTATTTCCTTTGGGAATAATAAACCCAAAAAATTAAGTCGTGCGGTGGAAATTGAATACGAACAATTTGCCAATAACAAGCGTGTATTCATTTATGCAACGACAAAAAGAAGGTATACCGCCATTATTGAGGGTGAAAAAAATCACTATTTATAATCGAAAAAAAGCAATGAACCAAAAAGAAGACTCTCTTGAAGAGTTTAGAGCAAAATACACTCAAAAACACGTTTCTCAACTAAAAGTATTGAAAGGTATAGTTAAGTTTCAAGATCGGTCACATTATTCGTTTGAAAAGGGGATTTGGTCACGCTAAATGGAAAATTAAGGGTAATTTCAGGCAATACCAATAACGGAAAGTATGTAAGATTGAAGAATGAGGGGACAACTAATTTCAGTCCTAAAGAGTTAACAATGCTTAACCCTCGCCAAAATTTCAGAAGGATTAATTGGTAACTAAGGCGCAATTTATCCCTGACCTGAAGGACAGGGTATTATTGCTAAAATTTGAGTACTAAATGATAAAGTAAAGCGTTAAAAAAATAGTGGTATTTTTAAAAATTTTGCAAATTATTATTATTCAAAGCTTAATTAAGCTTTGAATAATAAATAAATTTAAAACAAAATATCATTAACTAATTTAATTAATTCAAGTCTATCAGCAATAAAGTGTTTAAAATTATTATCAAGTAAAAAATCAGAAGTTAATAATGAGCGATTACCTTGATTTTCTACAGAGTAATACAGTTGAGGTTTAGTTTTCATTAGAGAATAATGAATGGTATCAATAAGAACCCATTTTTCTTCTGCCCATAAATAGGCTTGTGCGTAAGACTGAAAAGAATATGAGTCACTTCTGATTTTTAATTTAATTTTATGAGATTTAATTGAGTATATCTCTTGAAAATCAAGATTTTGTGTTCCAAATGATATTTCTCTTAATATTTCTTTCATTTCTCTTAATATTTCTTTCATCAGTTGACTCCTTATGCAATAATTTTTTTAGAAATAGATAAGAGAAGATCTCTATCTGCCTTAAAGAAAGATTTATTGCTTTCTTTTTTTGCAAAATCAATACTTGTTCTTAGTTCTTTTTCTGTATTCATTGCTGAATAAGGAATGCTATGAATGAGATTCCATCCAGTATTACTCCATAAGTAAGAAATGGCATGGCATTGATTTAAGTATGAGTCACTTTTAATTGATATTTTAATTCTTTTGTCTTTAACTTTAATAATTTCCTTATATTCAGCGCTTTGTTTTCCAGCGCCAATAGTGAGAGATAATGTAGTCATAAATAAAGTGCCTTTTTAAAATAAGTTGTTTTAGAGCAAACATTATCTCATAATCTAATAGGTATGTAAAGGAATTTAGAAAAAAATGAATTATTTTAAAGCCATTTTTTTAAATACCGCTGGAATAAATTTGTAACCTCTAATATTGTAGGTTTTAACCTAAAATTAAGATTTAAAACTTAAAGCCTTCTTCGTTTAATATTTTTTTTATTTCTTTTTCTGAATTATTATAATCTTCTATTGATAAATTGAAGTCATTTAGTATTTCCCTATAATTTAAACAAGCATCTTCTACCATTTTTTTTAATGAAATTATTTTAGTAATATCTTCATCAAAACATTCGCTTCCTCCATTTATATCTTTCATTATATGGAACATCGGCTTTCTTTGTTTTGAAAACGTTTTTAATATCCAATACTCTGATAGTAAACTTTGTATATTTTTTAATTTAAGTGTGGTTTGGTTTATGATTTTAATTCCATTGTTTTTTAATTTTATACTTGAGTACCTACTATTGACTCCTCTATGAGTTAATCCTATTTTGTAAAAAATTTTACCCTTAAATTGAAATGTGATATAATAAAGTATTCTATCTTTTTGAAATTGTTTTGTTTTTGTTAAGCACTTTTTTAAATCTTGCCCTTCTATTGAGCATTTTGGACAACCTCCTCCATTATTTAACTTATGTATAGTGGGGTTCCATTTTTTTTCAAAAAAATCTCCAATACCATGAACTTCGCACTTCATTATGCATTTTGAGTGAACTGTTTTGTATCCTTCTACAAATCCAATGACTTCATATTTTTTAGAAACATTATCTTTTAAACGTTCTAATGCTTCATTTTCTGTATATCTGTATAAGCCTAAACATTTAGGGCACCCCTTGGATTTTTTTAAACTATTTATTGTTGGGAGCCAAGGATTGCCCCATTCAGAGGAGTTTCCATGCACTTTACACTCAACAATACATTTGGTTTGCATATTGTTATTTTTGCCAACAAAAGATAATGCTTTTATTTTTTTATTATTTAATTGCTTATTTAAACACGCTACTGTTTCTTTTAATATTTTTGTATTACTTTTGCGTGTGCCATATAATTTATTGCATTTGGGGCATTGTTGTCCATGTTTTAATTGGGATAAGCTAGGAGTCCAAGGAATTCCCCATTTAGAGCTGTCACCATGTATTATGCACTCCATTATGCATTTTGATTGCAAATTTTTAAATTTACCACCAATAAACCTTAAAAATAAATATTTGCCTTTTATTGTCTGATTTAAGTCAGATAAAGCTTCTTGATCTGTTTGTTTGTAATTTCCATAACATTTAGGACAACCATGACCTTTTTTCAATGTATCAAAATATGGAATCCAAGGATTTCCCCATTTAGAACTGTCTCCATGAATGCTACAATTTAAAATAACGGCATATTTTTTTTGTTCTTTTTTAATACTTAGTACAGAAAGATTATTAGAAAGATATTTTTTTAATTCTGCTCTTAATTCTCTTTCTGATTTTACATATCGATTTGAGCATTTAGGACAGCCTGAACCATATCTTAAATTGTCAAATGTTGGAGTCCAAGGTGTATCCCATCCTAAACCATTTCCATGTATTTTGCATATAATTGAACATTTTGAGTGAATATTTTTATATTCAGACTCAAGAAATCCTACAACGGTATAGTCATCGTTTATGATTTTATTGAGTTCTATTATTTTTTCACTACTAATTTCGTTCATTGATAACTCTATTTTATTTATTTAAAAACTAATTATACCAAAATATTTTTCAAAAAAAATATTAGGTATTGGGCATCTTGTATGTAATCGAATTATCTAAATTATCAAGTAATAGCTTAAATATTTTGGTATTATTATTGAAATGGGCTGTATTTAATGCTGTTAAGTAGCCATTATATAGAGATATGTTTCTTTTTTTTAACAATAATTGGGTCATTAAAAAATTGTTATTTTGGACTGCATAATTAAGGCAAGAGTTATTGAGTATAGTTGGGTCAACCAAATCAAAATCCAATAAAAGATCAGCTATGGCAAAGTGAGAGTTTTTAAAGGCCGCTCGAATAGAAAATTGATTACTTACCGTGACGTCAACGTTTTTATTTTTTATTAATATTTTAAAAATATTTAAATCTCCACGAGAAGATGTGATCTTTAATGCATGATCTTTTAAATAAGAGTAGTCAATTTTTGCATTTTTAATTAAAAATTTGATGCTTGCAAGATCATTATTAAAAATAGCTTGCTGGAATTTTAGTTGCGTGTTCATGATATATGATTACCTAGTAATTAAAGTTGGTTTATTATACTGTAGTTATAATGAAAATGCAAAAAAAATAGCCAAAAGAGGCTATTTTTGTAAGTATAAAATATTTTTAGGAATGTGAGCGGGAATCCTCGGTAATTAATTGCCGAGAGGAAGTCACATTCTAGATAATGCGTAATTTAAAATATCATATTTATCATAATTGTCTTTAAAGCTTTGTGTTGTAGTGCTTCCAAAAGTCGAATTTTGTTCACGGAATAAAAGCTTGATAAATAATGCACTATTATTAAATATAAATGTTGAGGATGATAAAAGTAAACAAAAGCGATCCCAACCTATTTCAGTGGCATTTGAAATTGAATTAATAGTAACTTTGGTTATAAAATCTTTAATATTAACGTCAGGAGAATCAGATAAGAAATCAGAAGATAGTAATTTGATGACCAATGAAAAATACCCATCAGAGCCAGCCTTATTTGATAAAGAGCTTTTAATAATCATTCCTTCTTTAAACTTATTTCCCATTTCATAAAGATATGTAATTGAGTCAAGGAATAATTGTTCGTCTTGAAAATTATTTTCTTCAATTATTTTTCCTATTTCTTTAAAATTGTGCTTTTCTGCACTTTTAACAATGTTAAGGAAAACGGGATGAGTACTCATATTTTGCAATTCATTAAAATTTATAGCACTATTTTTTAGTTTAATTATTGTAGTCATTTAAAATGTCCTTTATTGATAAATATATTTAGAGGATTATTGAAAATTGAGATTGATTTATTATATTATAATTAAGGAAAAGAATCAAGAAATTTATTGAAAATTAAGCGAAATAATATTTTAAATTTGGTATAATTATTGAGAAGATATTTTTTTCTTAAAATAATACTAATTATTAATTTTGGATAATACGTAAACTGGAAAATGAGTATATTAAATATTATATGTCATAGGTAAGTTAGATACCATTAATTTAATATTCATTATGTTTGCATTGACATTTTTAGAATTAATGACAGTATGAAAATATAAAACAGTTAATTAATCAAACCTAAATGGCTTGAAATAGAAAAATCAATTAACGAACCAAATAAGAAGGCATATTGAAATGGAAAAATCAAAATCAATAATATTAATACTTATTTTATTGGTTTCATTTAATAGCTTCGCTGAAAGCTCTTATTTTATAAGATTGAATGAAAATTTAACAAAAAGCATTAATATAGTTAGTAATATAGCCGCTCCTGTTATTACATTGGAATGGGGAATTCCAATACATAGTGGAGATAGATATGGTTCCAATATTACAGAATGTAAAAATAATGCAATAAATGCTGGATTTCCAAGTGGTAATGAGAAGTTTGGTGAGTGTGAGATAGAAGGTGAACAGCATAAATACTCTAAAACATGGAGTTATACAAGTGCTAATGCATCTTGTAGTGTGAGGTTATTTGCTCAAAATTGTAATATAAAAAAATAGAGACTAAAAGCCTCTATTTTTTTTATATTATTTTAAAGCTATTTTTTTAATGCCGTTAAGGTGAGTAAAATATCATTAATTCTCTCTACACCGTGTGGAACTAATTTGTAGATTTTAATATTATAGACCTTATTATAATGTTAAGAAGGATAACCTTCTATAACGCTAGTCCAATCATTAAGCCTATCATTTGAACTATTTTTAAAGACGAACATATCTTTACGTCTAATTTTACACATTCTTCCATCTGGATGATGAAAAACAATACCTTCTACATAATTATTAAATAACCATTTTTTTATACCGTCATAGGTGAGTAAAATATCATTAATTTCCTCTGCACCGTGTGGGACTAATTTGTGGCCTTTAATATTATAAATATTATTCTGAACTTTTTCTCCAATAAGCTCGTAGGTTGCACCCTCAATAAGAACAGGATGTAAACTTAATGCTTCTTGGAACCATCTATCCTCTGGACTATCCGTTACTTCTACCCAAAAAGGCTGGTGAAAGGTAATAGGATCAGGTAATTGACAAGCAATAGCACCTAATGGTAAATCTTTAAACATATGATCTTCTATTGCAAGTTTTCCACCTAATCGTTTATTCTTAAGTGAAAACTTTTTGCGCAATTTGCGATCAAATCGTTTATGTAATTTTCCATTAAGAAAAATAGCTGCGGTACCGTCAATTTTAACGGTTGCCTTACCTTCTCCATTAATAGCCCATTGACACTCTTCTCGAACAATCTCTGTAACAAGATTAGTGTCATAGTTCATTTCAAACAATGTTTTCATTTTCTTCATTTTTTTTAACCTCTGTTAGTTGGGAAATTTCGAGTCCCGCCAGCCACAGATTTTTCAAAAGAGAACAGTTGTATTATGTATTATTTTTAAGTTAAAGTCAACTTTTTTTGTGAATCTCTACCACCAAATTAAACAAGTTTAATTATGGAAGTAGCTTCTATAATTGAATGCAGTTCCCTAGGGATAGCCACATCCAATCGAAGACGATTGTCACTATCAAAAAAAAAGGCATTCAAGTGATAAATGTTTTCTCTTGATAAGTTGCCAATTATATTATAAATAATTAACAAAGTCAACAATTATTTATAGAAAACAAAATCGAAATTCATCCCCACCCAAATCAAAGATTATGGATGGAGTGTTATTTCGGTCTTATCGATAAAATTTCAACAAAAAAAGAGCCAAAAAAAGGCTCTTACATTGGGTATTTATTAAAAAATATATAATTTAATAATTATCAATATTGCTATCAAGGACTTCCGTAAGATTGGAAAAGAAAATCATTGTTAAGACTTTAATATTGACATTATTAATGTCAAAAAGTCTTACAGTATAAGAGTCATCAGCAATCAATTCAATATTAACGCAACCAGAGTGTAATTTTCCAGACACCTTAAAGGTTAATCCTCCTAAAACATGATCGTCTTCTGCATTAAGTCCAGAAGGTAAGGCGACAGGTTCTAGTAAGTTCCAATCTAGAATACATTGAGATCCAATTTTGCCATCTTCAGAATGACCTAATTTAATTTGATTTAAAATTATATTAGCGATAGAACTATTTTTTTTATTTAAATTGCGCATATCGTCACCTTTTTAAAAAATAAATTATCGAACACTAGTAACTGTTTTAAAAGTATTTTTAATGTAATGGATCAACCCTGAATCGTCAGTTAAATAATGAGAACCTGATTTTTTAATATACACTTTTTTTGGATTTAAAATAGTGTACTCCATATTATCAAAAACATATGTTCTGCTTTTTTCAATACCTTGGAGATCATACCAAGATTCAAATTCGTTGTTTTCTTTAGAAATATTGAATACAAAATCTTTTGCAAAAGTAACCGCTGAAAATGCCTGCCACTCATTTGGGACATTAATGATTTGACCATTTAATAAACCAATAATATGTGAACCATCAGATTTAACAAGAAGAGTGCTAGGTAAATTAAGTTCGATTTGTTTTTGTGGGTAGAAATAAGTTCGCAATGTCTCATCTTTTGTCATATCAATTGGAGTGTTTTCTTTCTCTTGTTTAAGGTTTTTCATGTTTTTCTCTTTGTAATTAAGTAAGAAGGCTATTATATCAAATTTAAAAAAAAAGGTCAAACATTTATAAAGATATAATTAATCTAATCTATTTATTAGATTAAGGCGATTTATTTAATCAATTTTACAAATATAAAAAAATCTATACAATGAGAATATAAGTTAAACTAACTCAGGAGAAATAAATATGTTAACTATAAATAATAAAATGCCATTGTTCAAAAAGAAATCAAACTTGTCTGTAAATACTTCAATAGAGGAAGCCTTCCCAGAAATAGAATACAAGGAAGGAGGGCAGCTTACAATTAGTGTAAACAATAAAGAGTTAATGAATGAAAAAGGTAAGTGGTTGGTAATTTTTGGATATCCAAAAGATTTTACCTTTATTTGTCCAACAGAAATTGTAGCTTTTGGTGAATTATATGAGGATTTTAAGGACAGAGATACAAACGTAATTGGATTTAGTACGGATAGTGAATTTGTTCATAGAGCTTGGAGAAATGACCACACTGGAATTAAAGGTGTCCCATTCTATTTGCTTTCAGATAGTAATGGATCTTTATCAAAAGATTTAGGGATTTATAATGAGGAGGAAGGTGTGGCAGAAAGAGCAACATTTATTGTAGATCCTAATGGAGTAATTCAGCATGTGAGTATAAACTCTGGTAGTGTGGGTAGAAACCCAAACGAAATACTAAGAATATTAGATGCCTTACAGCAAGATGAGTTATGTCCTTGTAACTGGAAGGAAGGTGATGAAACAATCACTGCAGTATAAGATAATTAATTAAATAAAAAAAAGGAATAATAAAGATGAAGAATTTTTTAAACAATATTGAATTTCCAGAGTTTGCAAAAGACAATAAACTGAATATTTCAACTCTACTAATGAATAATGAAAAAGTAGTGCCAGATGACTTAATGGCAGCAACAATAGCTTCAGTGTTATACACAAATAAGGAGGATAAATTATTGGATTTATTCTTAAATGAGGCTAATTTGACAGAAGAATTGATTTTTGCTGCCAAAGCTGCAGCTAATATAATGAAAATGAATAATATTTATTATAGAGGAAAACATTTCTTAGGGAATGATTATGAAGATCAACAGGCAAAATTAAGGATGGGAATTTATACAAAACATGGTATAGATAAGAAGTATTTTGAATTTATTTCTCTTGCAGTATCATTTGTTAACGGTTGTGAGTTCTGTGTAAAAAGTCATTCCAAACTGCTGGAAAAAGAAGGTATGTCTAAGGTGCAAGTGCATGAAGCATTAAGAATAGCGAGTATCATAAATACATTAAGATTAAATTACTAAGCAAGAAAAAAACAAAAGGCTCACTAATATGAGCCTTTTTTTTGTAAAAAAATATAATTAGAATGGAGTGTCATCATTCCAGTCAAAATCAATAACAGGATCTTCAATATTGTTATTAACTAATGTATGTTGTTGCATTGGCGCTTTGTTGTATTGTGACTGTGTTTTGCATGTTTTATATTTGCCTTGCTTTGCAGGCGCTTGTGATATAGTGGGTTCATTTACAGGCTGTTGCATTGGCACTTTGTTGTATTGACCTTGCTGTGAATACACTGGTGCAGTGTTGTTAATTATAGCTGGTTCAATTATAGGTTGTGGTATAGAGTTGTATTGTGGCTGTCCTGTTTGTGTGTTGTATTGACCTTGCTGTGAATACACTGGTGCAGTGTTGTTAATTATAGCTGGTTCACTTATAGATTGTGGTCTAGAGTTGTATTGTGGCTGTCCTGTTTGTGTGTTGTATTGACCTTGTTGTAAAGGCACTGGTGCAATGTTATTAATTATAACTGGTTCAATTATAGGTTGTGGTCTAGAGTTGTATTGGCCTTGCTGTGAAGGTGTGCGGATAACTGGGGTAGCCTGATTTTTTTGTATACTTGGCTGATGATGGAATAACGTTTCAATCTCATAAGCCTTAAAAGCTTTTAAGTATGTGCGAGTTTCGCCTTCTTCATCATCGTAGCTTGTAAGTAAACCGCTTTCAATTTGAATAGGAAATAATTTTTTTTGACCACTTGCTTTGCATTCTAATAATTTTTGATAAATAATAGATAAGGAGTCTTTTGCTTCACCAAACGCATGGATAGAGATCGGTGAGTAATTATTTGAGCCATCATTTTTCTTGCCATTAAGTACGGAAATATAAGAAATGGCAGAAGTTTTTCGATCATTTTCTTTAAAAAAAGTTAAGAATCCAGAAACAATAATTTTATCATGTTCCGCAATGGTCATAATACTTGATTTTATAGTTGAGTCAGTAATGAGTCGATCTTGATTAATAAGGTGAGCATCTGAAACATTTACAATAGTGATTGACTTTTCAGTATTTTTAGATTTTTTTTGAAAGCTACTTAATGTACCTGATATAACTTGTATGAGTGTATTAGGTTTTTTACCTTGACGTTTAAGCCCAATATTTGATTGATGAATTTGGTTTAAAAAATTAACAGCATTACCAGTAATTCTTAATGAAATTGATTTATATTGTGGTTTTCCATTATCCTGTCTTATACCATCTTTAATGCTCAAGTAAGCTAATGCACTTTTTCCTTGGTCGCGTAAAGAAACATTATTTAAGAATCCAGAAACAGTAATTGAATCATTAAGAGTTTTGCTATTTGTCATAATTTAATAATTTCCATTAAAAGCATAATATATTGAATATTCATGTAATGTTATGAGTTTTTAGATTGAAAGTCAAATGTATTTTTAAATTATTTTTTTATAACATGTAAAAAGCCGCACAATATGCGCGGCTTTTCAAGAATATATATTTTTTTTGTGAAGAAGGTTATGAAATTCGACTAAGGATTTCGTCAGTTCTTAATGTATTGGCGTCTTCAATACCACTGTATTTCTGATAAATACTAAGTAAATCACTTTTTGAGATAGAACGATTAGCTCCAGTGATCATTTTTTTTACAATATTAACTAAATCAACAACATAACGTTCGCAATGTGGGAAATCAGGATGACTTTCAATTAAATCTGCTAAGTCATTTTTTTTTGCAAGAAGAACAATTTCAGTAGTTTTATTTAGTTGTTCTAGGATTTCTGTGCGTAATTCATTCATAAGTAATACTCCAATCGAAAATAAAATAATAAGCTTATCTCTAAGCAACGTGGTCATTATATGTTAGTAATAGTGTTCTTGTCAACGGGTTTTCTATGAAAAGTAGTAGTAAAGTATTAGATTATGATCGTTTGCTGCTTTTTTGATCAATATCTGACTAGTAAAGGTTATTTTTTAATTATATTACGAAAAAAAAATATTAATTGGGATTTAAATAATGAAAATTTAATCAGGAGTTATGTAAAAAAGTATTAATAAGTTATTAGGTAATGATAATTTTATATTTTTTTGATCAATAATTTATGTTAAAAATTACTTACTAGGTATATTCTGAAAAATTTTTGTTAGTAGGGATTAAAATAACGTCATCTAATGTATTATTACTTAAAGAAGTATGTAGAATTGTTTTGAATTTTGATTTCTCTTGTTTTCTAAATAATTTTCTTGAGAATTTGTTGTGTCCTCGCCCATAAATATGGGTACCAGAGCGCAACTTTAGTGCGTCTTCGGGAATAATGCCATTTTCTGAATCAATATTGGTTGAATGAGAAATTGAGTTAATATTTGCGGTTTTAAGCATTCTCATTTTATAAATTTTTTTAATTTTTTTACTTTCACCATTTGTGCATCGGTAAGTTCTTGACATATTATTTTTCCTTAAAATTTTGGGATTTTAAAAGAGTTTTATTTTATCCTGAATTATGTTTTTGGATAACTCATTATATTCAGTAATGTTAAAAATTTTAATAAACTCAATAATGCGCTTATATAACTCATTCCCTTTGCCAGCCAGCTTATAAACATGTTCCCAAGCTTCAAAATCATCCTTAAATGTGTCAGAGTCATCACTTTTTTGAAATGAATATTCGGTATCACAATCGAAAATACCGAAATCCGTAAATGACTCCAACTCTTCCGCATTAAAAAAATCAAAGAGTTCCAAAGTTAATATCCTAGTAAATGTGTAAGTTATGAACAAATAATATCATTTATGTAGAAATAAAGCAATAAAAAAGGCAGAATAATCTGCCTTTTTAAAATGAATTATTCTTTTATTTAAAAAGAAATATTGTTGGGTGTTCTTGGAAATGGAATGGTATCTCTAACGTTTTGAACTCCTGTAATATAAGAGATTAATCGTTCAAGTCCTAAACCATATCCAGCATGTGGAACTGTGCCATAACGTCTAAGATCTAGGTACCAAGAATAATCTTCTGGGTTTAAGTTTTTCTCTTTCATTTTAGAAAGAAGCACATCTAATCGTTCTTCACGTTGAGACCCACCGATGATTTCGCCAATTCCAGGAGCTAAAACATCAAACGCTGCCACTGTTTTACCATCATCATTTTGTCGCATATAAAATGATTTAATATCTTTTGGGTAATTAGTTAGCGCAACAGGAGCATTAAAATGTTTCTCTGCAAGATATCGTTCATGCTCAGAGTTTAAGTCCATTCCCCACTCAACTTTTACCTCAAATTTATGTTTTGTACTTTGTAGAATACTGATAGCGTCAGTATAATCACATACAATAAAATCATTGTTGACGAAATCGTGTAAGCGTTTCAGGCATGTCTTATCAATATGTTGATTAAAGAAAGCTAGATCGCCTTCATTTTTAGACATAACTTGTCTAATAACAAATTTGAGCATTCTCTCTGATAAAGCAATGGCATCATTCATATCAGCAAAAGCAACTTCGGGTTCTATCATCCAGAATTCAGATAGGTGACGACTTGTGTTTGAGTTTTCTGCTCTAAATGTAGGCCCAAATGTGTAGACTTTTGTCAAGGCGCAAGCATAAGTTTCAGCATTTAATTGACCAGAAACAGTTAGGTTGGTAGGTTTTCCAAAAAAATCTTTTGAATAATCAACTTTTCCAGAATCGGTTAACGGTATATTTTCGAAATCCAAAGTAGATACTTTAAACATTTCTCCAGCACCTTCGCAATCAGAAGCTGTAATTAATGGTGTTGAACACCATAGGAAGCCTTCCTGCTCAAAGAAATCATGTAGTGCTTTTTGTGCGGTATTGCGAACACGAGATATTGCACCACCTAAGTTAGTGCGTGGGCGTAAATGCGCATTAAGTCGAAGATGTTCATTGCTATGTCGTTTTGTAGGCATAGGGTATGTTGCGGGATCAATAACGTTACCAAGGATCTCAACTTGGGAAACAGAGATTTCATATTTTTGCTTTGAACCAGCAGACTCAATTAACTTACCTGTAATAGAAACAGAGCAACCAGCAGTGAGTTTAAGTACATCTTTGCTATTTTGCAATCTTGTTTCTGGTAAAATAACGGCTTGTGTAACTTCAAATAGTGAACCATCATTAATGTTGATGAAAAAGACGTTTTGCATTGAAGCTGTTGTTTTGACCCACCCTTTTACGGTAATGATATCTCCAACTTTTGAATGTTCCAGTGTTTGTTTAATTGTTTTTGTCATACTTTAACTCCATTAAAAAAAATATAGTAATGTATTTTGTCAATTACTCCCACCAAATCAAACAAGTTTGATTATGGAAGGAGCTTGAATAAAAATTAATAGAGATACAATCTAAAAACCCTTATTTCTTCTCATTAAAGAAATTTTATATAAATAGTTATACTAAATTCACTCTAATTGGCTGAAAGACACAGCCACTATTGATTAGATTTCCTAGGAAACCATCACCAATTGCTTTTCTCATTATATTTAAAGCACCATTAACATCAGCA